>Ga0209489_101020_pt1 | contig 56819 bp, 23 predicted proteins | sample SiratrowhiteBW_FD_187527 | JGI IMG/M metagenome (GOLD analysis project Ga0209489, IMG submission 187527) | Root nodule microbial communities of legume samples collected from California, USA - Siratro white BW (SPAdes) (version 2) | ecosystem: Host-associated > Plants > Roots > Nodule | place... | reverse complement strand
ATATTTATTGATAAAAAAATAAAAAATATATATATATATATATATATATATATATATATATTGTTAATATATGTTTTTTATTATAATTAAAATAATAAAAAAATTACTGATAATAAACAAATATGTTTCATTTTTCTTATACTTTTATTATTTTCCTTAATCCAGACCATCTTCTATTTAATCTTATTTTCTTTCTTTCTCTTTTCCATTCTCTCACTTCCTATCATCCCATTCAAATAAAATATTAAAATTTTTAACATTTATAAAAAAATTATTGTTTATTAGTTTATTTTATAAATTTAATTTGTTTAATATTATTAAAAACGTAATATTTAAATAAAACTTATGGTAAACTATTAATATATTTTACTTCTTTTAATTACATTTTTTATTTAAATTAACTTTATAAAATAAATAATATGTTCTTCTTCTTTTTCTTTTGCGAATCCCATAGATTAAGTGGATCAAACTTTCCAGTATATCTTCTTTACCCGTCAAGCCGATCATTTGTGGTTGATTGGTAACAGTGAAATTTAGGTTTCCTCGTTCGTGGGAGACACCAAACCAAATTATTTAACATGCAACACTGATTAGATTTCTTAGAATTATTGGATTTATTCAAAAAATAATGTTCATATTTAAATTAAAAGAATTAAAATTTATTTAGGCGTGTAATTAATTAAGTAATGTATCTTATTTTATATAAACAGGGTGATTATATATAATTTATTTTTTAATCTTGATATATTATGAATAGTGATTTTGATTTTTAATATACAATGAATAGTAATTTTTACCTTTTCTAAATATTATTTTTTATTTTTAAATTTTCTAATTTGACCTTTAAGATTATATTTTCTTAAATAAAATCTAGTTTACTTAGAAATTTATAAATTTGAACTCATTAAATTTTAAAAATTTTTAGTATAATTTATTACATCATTGTGTGAGTGGATTTTAATGATGGTTAAAAATTATTTTCAATGATAATTTTAGAATCGTTATTATTTGTAATATTGGTAATCATAAGATTATTATAAGATTATTGTTGTATGTATAAGATGATGATTTTAAAGAGAATTATTTTGTTATTATTACATAAACATATAATATGTTTACTATGTGAGTCAATTCAACAAAACAATCAATACAAAGAATCTAACCAAAATACAAACATCCTAAGTTAGTTTCAATGAAGGTATGAATAACGATAACAAATTTAAATTTGGACACGTTGGTGATGGTATATCCAATGGAGGTTTCGAAGGGTAACGACCAAATGTAAAGTAATAGTGTTAGGTATTCAAGTGTGAGTCTAAAGATTAGGAATGAGAGAAAGTTGAGTAACATATAAGAAAGAAGATCCAGTATCATTTTCTTATATATATGATGTGACTCAGTTCTCATTTGAGATCTTTTCAATTTTACCCTTCGAATTACCCAATAAATAGGTGATGGAACATCAATAATCCACGTAGAAAAAAGTTTTTCATATAGTAGTTTCAACCATAACATAAACTATTTAAAAATAAAACACAAACAAGTTTGTGAACTTACTCGAGTGATAGTAAAATTGTTTCTTTAAACTAAGAACAACTTATTGATCCAACTGAGACCACTTCTACATAGCCACAATCAACCTCTGGCGATCTCACCTTAACACAACGTCTACGATGGAAGCAAGAAAACCAAACAAATCCTTAAAACAAAGAAAGAATGAAGTAAGGAAAGGAAGTGAGGAAAAGAAACAACATAGAAAAGTAGATGAAATTTAAATCATAGATGAAAAAGAACATATTAAACCCATAAAAAAAATATTAGAAAAGAGATTTCATTGATATTAAACTCTGTACTAAATTCTGGTAAATAGTAGCAATCGAACCGTGTTCTATTAATTAAACGGTAGATTATTTGCCTATCCCACACGCTGCAAATCTAGTCCAATGAAATTTGAGTGGGGCAGGAAAGCTTCTTCAATACATTCTTGATTTCTAGAGTCTTCGTAGGTTACACTTTTTTAAAAAAGTTTAATTATTTATTTAATCTTTATAGTTGTACCAAACTTATCTTTCGATCTTTAATTTTGAATAATTGTTCATTTCAATTGGGCGAGTTTTTCTTCAATTAGTGAATTTATTAGGAGATGCTTAATTATTTATTACTCCTAGGTTCATTACTATTTGTCAAGTACAGTAATATTGATTGTGTATAATTGAGAAATATTTATACAGTAATATTGTTTGTCTATATTTTCTCATTACATGCTATAAAATGAAAAACGATAAAACAAAATATTATGTTACAGAGCCTGTAAAATTAAATGTTTTATGTGAATCACTTGTTTAGGAAAAATTATAGAAGCTTCTTAATGATTTATTGTAGTCATTGTGTGTGGCTTCTGATTCAACCCTCCTAGAGAAAAAACGTGGCATCAAAAGCTTTAGTAAGATCCTTAATTGATATGACAATGTGACCGTTTTGGGACAATCCCTTGTGAAGGCCACTGTCCTTGATCCCTAAACCCACGGCAGAAAACCAACTATTATTTCTCTCCATTTAATTTCTAAAATAAATAATTTTTTAAATATAAAAAATTATATATGACAAATAATTTTATATTAAGAAAAATGAAACATAGATAGTTTTTTAATTAGTATTAAATAATTTTCATATAACTTTTCTTCATCAAGTAACCCATTTTTTCCTTTTTGTTTTCTCTTTTTTCATTCACATTTTTCTTATTATCTTGCATTCGTAATTAAAAAATACGTGTGTTACTTGATAAAAAAAAATAGATAAACTTTATATGAAAATGGTTATAAACTATTAAAGTGGCTTACCAAATGTACTTTATGTGATTTTAATTTAAACAATTAATGGATAAATGTATTCATAAATGTATTTTTCTCACTCTCATTTGTAGTGAATTGTCGTTAAATACTCTATAGTTAGATATATAAAGGGAAGGAAAGAATTATCCGCAAAGACAAACCTTTCGTCGTCATGTCGTAAAATTGTTTATATCTAATATAATTTACCCAAAGAACTGGAAAATTGTTAATGAAATTTATTGCACCTTTGGCTTCGAATGTAAATAAAAAAAATTATTTTAAAAATAATAGTAAATACTAATTGATTTTGTTTTAATTGTTTAATGAAACTCTTTTTAAAACAAATTTCATTTAATTAATATTTTATTTATAATAGCTTTTTGACAAATTCTTCCTGCACCCTGATACACTCTTCCTGCACCCTAATACAAAATTTTAATTCCACAACTGTCACTATTCCGATTCACAGACAAAAAAATGAGAACCGGATGGCACCTCCATCTGATTCACATTTCAAAAAAAATACAATCGGATGAGTATGTCATCCGATTGTCATTTTAAAATAAAATGAGAATCGGATAACACCCCATCCGATTGTCATTTCAAAATAAAATGGCAATCCCATCCGATTGTCATTTAAAAAAAAGTCATTTTATTTGGAAATGAAACCTCATCTGGTTGTCATTTTGATTTTGAAATGACAACCGGATGGAACCCATCCGGTTCTCATACATCAAATCGAAAAATTCTTCTGTTCGTCGTCTACAACGTCCCAAACCCTAAATCAACTACTCTAATCAACAATATCACTTATTAATTGCTAATAAACACCAAAAATTACTTATTTATTACTTGTTTGAAGGATTAATCAAAGATTTAGAATTTAGAAGAATAGAAACAAACGGATGAAGTTAAAATGAAACCCGGATGAGGTGCCATCCGATTCTCATTTTATTCTGAAATGACAACCGGATGGCATACTCATCCGATTGTCAATTTTTTAAAAATTGACACCCGGATGAGATGCCATTCGGTTCTCTCTTTTTTTGGTATTGTAAACCGGATAGGTGTGCTTTCTATATTGGGGTATTTATGGAATTAAAAATCTATATTGAGGTGCAGGAAGCGTGTATTAGGGTGTAGGAAGAATTTGTCTGGCTTTTTATTCATAATATTTTTATCGTTTTTATTCTTAATATCAATTTAAGAAAAATTAATTTAAGATTATTTTTTAAATGAAACTAGTATGATAAAATATTGTTAACTAGTTTTCCAATTAATCTAAATTGAATTGATGTTTGCATGAATTGAAAGATTGGAAGAAATAAGAGAGATTCGCATAAATTTTATTTGAATATTATATGCAGCATTATGTAATTCTAGAAGTGAGAGAAGCCAATAAAAACTCAGGAGCAGGGCGTGTTACTTCAAGATGTGACAAGCCAATCCTTAGACTTTTATTTTTTTTAAAAAGCTCAAATTCATCGACGAAGTAAAATCAGGAACGTTTGTTTGAATACGACACGTATTTTCAACAAAACAATTACAAGAAATGTTAGGATAGAAGATATTTAAAATTATATTGAGTTCTATTTTTATATTTTTATAATATATTTCCCAAATGTTGTGAACTTTGCCACGCTTATGGAACTAAAACTCATCATGGGTCTAGTTCAAAATCAGCCTCAGAAAGAAAAAGAAAAAAAACAAACTCCTCTTCTAATAAATCTTAAATATCATCTTCTAAAAGTTAGTCATCTTTAACCAAAATGTGATTCAGAATTCACTAAGTTTGCACTAAAACCTTGTTTGAAATCCACAAATAAATCTCCTCCTCAAAAATCATAGAAAAAGACTCGTCGCCTTAAGATTTAGAAATTTTGAATATACTTATTTGACTAATATATATCATGATGGTTATCACAGTCACAACAGTGTCCGAATCTTGGACTGAGGTTATATACAATTCTCCTAATGATGAAGTGGTTTCTTTTACAATAATAGATGTCACAAGACCTATAAAGTTAACTTTAGTTCATCTCAGATTATATACCTCCTACTATTGGCTGGAGAAGAAGACTCATTGAGTTTGGAGTCTAGTTAGATACCAAATTGATGAAAGATATTTATTCATACACATTGATTAAAAAAATTTGTTCTCAAAATGATGAGCACTTTAAGGGAATTGTATCACAATTCTGTGAGTTTTTCGACAAAATTTGATATAATCAGTTTCATCAATTATAATTACAGTTGTTTTTCGAGTTCTGTATGAAAAATTCACTGGCGAGGCAGCCATTATTGACAGAAAAATAAGGTAAGAACTCTTTAAGATGAAATGTTCGATAAAAATATAAGATTTAAACAAACATTTCCAAAAAATGAACCAAAGATTTTATCTAGTTAATAGTCCCAACAATACTAATCTAGAAACTACCCCTAACTTCGTTGTCCTAAAAAATACAACATGAACTTAACAATATGGTTATGAATACTCAAAAGGATTTCTCAACCATAACAATGGTCAAATTCACATTCACCAAATGACTCAAGATATAGTGTTAAGATCTACTAATAACATCAATATTTATTTCACATCATGGATAAAAAGAAAAAATTCACTAAAATAAGTTTAAAAAAATATCTAAATTAAGTACAAAAACAAACTATACATATATGCTTCATAAAAACAAATTTTTCTAAAGAAGAAAAATATCATAGGTTATTCTACATTATTTAAATGTAATTCAGACAATGAAAGTGTCATATACACTCAATTTTGTAATAAAAACAAAAAAAAAATTGTTTTGTGTATGTAATAAGAAAATGGAAAACAATACTAAGTTAATTTCTACTAATTAATTAGTCTACTCCTTATAAGAAAATCCGGTGTGTACTTAAAAAATATAATTTTGAAACAGGCGTAAATGAGAAAACTAGCACTTTTCGAACATTGTTTGGCAATACTCACAATTGTAGTGTATTTATCTTAATGGTTCAATGGTTATAATTGCGATTCCATATGTTAGTAATTTATTATTTATTCAAAATTTTCACATCTAAATCTAATTATGATTTAATCAAATTTAGGAGAGTCAGCACCAATTAGTGGTGATCGAATCATATTATGGATTAAAATATCACCTTGAATTCAAAATTTTAAGTTAATAAATTTATGTATTTTTAACATATGTTGTTCATTATACTCATCTCTATTGAACCTGAGATTTCAACCTCACCTATTCCTAAGAAAGTGATCTTCATTATCCATATCCCTTCTATGGCTGATACTCATCGGAGGCCAAAATGACACTAAAAGTATCACACGGTGCTTTCAAGGTTTTAAAGTATGGTCTGCCACCACATTTAATCTATCCCGAAATATCAACGTCAAGAGATTCAAGATTTCTAAATGCAATAAAGTGCTTCCAAAATTTGAAGAGAACAAAAAAGTGCTAGAATGGTTTATCCAAATGCCTTAATTGGGTGTCAAATACATAATCAATGATCAAGTATGATATGTGCAACAGGTAATTTGATCTGATCTAATAAAAAAATTGTGAGCATGCACATCAACCCAATCATTCTTCAGATCTTTTTTGACGCACACGGGGATAAATTAGGCCACGTATGAGTCCAACCATGATTTGGAAAACCTATGTCTAATAAATTATGAGCCAAACACTTTAATTACTTTGAAGAAACCGCATAGTTAATGACACATAGCCTATGTAATTCTGTCTGTGTGCCAAACTGTGAAGCACATAGAAGATACCATCGTCTTTTGCTCGTGAAAAAGGGGAGGCGTATATCATGGAAATGCCCTCAGATGCTCCTGCTTTTGCTTGCCCAGATAGACAGATACCCTTTCATGTGCAAAGATAATGTTAGGTTCATCATTTCCTTAAGACCCTACCCTACCCAATTCCATTGGGGATGCATTTAAAGCTATTGTCACTCGAACTCAAAACACCTACACCACCAACTGCTACCTATCAATACACTTTGTATCCAGCTCTATTTTTCTTTCAATAATGATCTTCAGATCTTGTAAAATTTGTCTAATTTCAATGGGTTTTTCTTAGGGGAACACTTGAAAAATTCTGTACCAACCATGAACAGTTGTATATACTAGTTCAATTACTTGAATCAAGTAGAAGTGTTTGTGATGATTTGAGTATTAATAACATGTTTTGTTCCTTGATTTTGAGAATTTCTCCCTATTATATGACTCTTATCCAACTAACAGTACCCTAAGTAATGCTAAAGTAATGGCTAAGAGAAATATGACAATAGGCCTATAAAGTTTGTTGGGCCGTTGGGGATGCATGTGCTGATCTCTGGCCTACAAGATTAGCGGTTGGGAATCTCAACCAGAACCATCGCATGTGCACTTGATTTGGCACTTGTTCTGTGCCTTTAAGGAAATAACCCTACCATGGTGCTTGTCACTAACCAAAACCATGCTTATAAATACACACACCCCTCTATTGGCTAAAGCATTCAGCATCACAGCATAGCAAATTAACTACACATTCCCCTGTTTTGCCTCCCCTGTTCAACCAAGGAACTTCCAATGCCACTCCATGCATCTTCTTTTGTCCTACTTATTCTCATTTTTATCCACTTTCACATGCACTTCAAGAGTGCCTTTGCTGACTATGGCGGCTGGCAGGGTGGTCATGCTACTTTCTATGGCGGTGGTGATGCTTCTGGCACAATGGGTGAGTTTAACTTTTGTCTTTATCTATCTTCAAACAAATTTACTTAGTATTCAAAACTACTACATGTAAGAAGAAACATTGACAAATTGAAACTTTTAGCAACATTATTATGTCTACAGTTTCTTAGACATCTAGTAAATATGTTTTAGAGCAAACTTTAAGTGATTTTGACATTGCTTTCACAAGCCATGTGTGTGCTAAAAGTTTGCAATAGTAGTCAACATAGATTACCAAGATAAAATTCTAACTTCAACTATAGATAACATAAACATCCATAAAAGTTTACCTAAGTTTTGTCTAATTTTCTAATTTTTAACCCTTTTGTTTGATGCGTGCAGGAGGTGCATGTGGCTATGGGAATTTGTACAGTCAGGGCTATGGAACTAACACTGCAGCTCTAAGCACTGCTTTGTTCAACAATGGCTTGAGTTGTGGGGCATGTTTTGAAATGAAGTGTGATGATGACCCAAGATGGTGCAAGCCTGGCACCATTGTTGTTACTGCTACAAACTTCTGTCCTCCAAACTTTGCTTTGCCAAACAATAATGGTGGTTGGTGCAACCCTCCTCTACAACACTTTGATATGGCAGAACCAGCCTTCCTTCAAATTGCTCAATATAGAGCTGGAATTGTGCCTGTGGCATTTAGAAGGTACGTGACCAAGCCATGAACATAACTCAAAGCATAATTTTGCTATATTTATGAATGAGAAACTCTGTTTGCTATATTTATGTATTTTGTTTAACACATTCAACAATTGTAAAAAAAAAAATAACCAAAAAGAGAAACATTTTTTTCCAAATATTTTCTGTATTGAGATATCTTTAATTATTTGATATTGATAGGAGAGTGCATATATAATTTGATTTGGAGTTCTAGTTTCCTACCAACCTACCTACTTAAATCTTTTTTTTTTTTCTTGATTATGACATCAGGGTGCCTTGTGTGAAAAAGGGGGGACTAAGGTTCACAATTAATGGACATTCTTACTTCAACCTGGTTTTGATCACCAACGTCGCGGGTGCAGGGGATGTCCATGCAGTCTCCATCAAAGGGTCCAGAACTAGCTGGCAACCTATGTCAAGGAACTGGGGACAAAATTGGCAGAGCAACTCTTACCTCAACGGACAAAGTCTCTCTTTTCGAGTCACCGCCAGTGACGGTAGAACTGTGACAGCCTTTAACGTGGCACCAGATAACTGGCAGTTTGGTCAGACCTTCCAAGGGGGTCAGTTTTAGGAGAAAAGAAATCACATGTTATTAACTTTATTTTAGTAAATTAAAATGTGTGATTACCTATATATTATGTGAAAATTAATCTCAAATGGATGATAATTAAAGAGGTTTTAGATGTTGTTGATGCCACAAGAATCTATAAGAGAGGCATGAGGTGATTTATATATAATATGATATAAAGTAGAGCACTCGCTGGGGACTTCCCAATTGTACTGTTATATTCAATATTCAGTTCCAGTTACTATTAATTTCATCTAATCCTCAATTTTGTACACGACTCAAGGCTAAAATTAAAATATATATATATATATATATATATCAATTTATGATCAAACTTATAAAATAATTTATATATTTATTGTAAAATATCTGCATCGATATATAATGAGATTTAGTTATTTATGAAATGTTGTCAGTTATTTCTTAAATAAATAGGAAATAAAATACTTCGTTCTTACAAAATGACTGCAACTTTAGTTTATAAAAAAGATTAAAAATGACTTATCTTTTCGGTTTGTAATAAATATAGTTTTTGTTTTTAATTTACCTTCAAATAAATTATATTCATGGATATGATTGAAGTGTATAAAAATAATATATTTATTAAGAGAGTGATATTATTTTAACAAAGTTACTTGAATAAATCACACTGCAATTATTTTAGAAGGGAGATGAGAAGTGAGAAAATTCCGTTTTTTTGGTTTGGGGAGATTTTTCATCTCCAAATTTAATTATGAAAACATTACTTTATTTTGATTTGTTTTTTTAGAATTATACAGTAAAAACAAGTAATTTTATTTAAAACAGTTAAAATTCATAAATACATATATATATATATATATATATATTTTAACTTGATATACTTTATATACTGTATATTAATTGGGATGTTCCATTTTTAACTGCAAACGTTTTGAATTTTTACCTTCATTAATGTCGATATATATATATATATATCGAACTTTCATGTTTTCTAATTATTATTTTAAAAAATAATGGACTCTCAAAATAAAATAGATGCAATATTTTTAAATAATTAAAAAATAAATAAAACTCTTATTAAAATAAGACAATTCCCTCTATTTCACATAATTTTAATAATATACAAATTAAAAGAAACATTACATAGTCCAACAAAATAAGTTAATCATACTAATTTTCATTAAATTTAATTTAGATTTGAGTATTTAATTTAGTATAAATTAAGTCCCACGTTGAATTATAATATTTTAGATTTGAGTTACTTTAGTTTATTTATTGCATGTGACAGTAAACATGTCTTAAAAAAATGTATATGCTTTAAAACTCATTTATTTTTCATTCTAGATATTTTTTTATCACTTAAGTCATCTTTTGACATTTTGATTAATGAAAACTTTAAAGAATAAGATATAATTATTTCGAATATCTTCTTTTATTGAAATATCAAAACATGGACGATAAACATTGTCACACGATTTTCAAATAATATACGAAAAGGAAAAGACAACATAAGTTTATAATTTTTTCCAAAAAATGTAACATTTATAATAAGTTATTCCATATAATTTCAGATCCTTAAATAATTTTAGATACTTAAATACGAGTAACAATGATAAGTCGATTTTAAAGTTATCATTGAAAGAATAGAGATTGACCAACCAAGTTTATCATCTCATCTAAGAAGCACGTCCAATTATCATGTTTATCAAGACTAAATACAAGTTTAAGTCACTAAAGACGTTTATTATCATGAGTCTGTTATTGGGTCTCATGAATAGTAGAATGACCCAACATCATTCCTATAAATAGGGGAACACCATGTACTCTGAATGACCTAATCGTCAAGGTGCCTTTGTAGGTACCCTTCCCCTCCAGTCGAGAAGAAGATATTGTTTGACTTAGAGCTTTCATTCATATCACACTACACAAACCGAGTTTAAGAAGACGGTTCACTCAGAGGTCACGGAAAACAATCTGAGTAAACAAATCAAGTTCGAGAAGATGATTTATCTAGGAGAATTTTCTAAGTCAGAATGAAGAGATAAAACTGATTACTTGAAATCGGTCCCACAACATCAAACCTCTTATATACCAAGTTAATGTTTTTATCCATAAAACCTTGTAATAATTTGGTTCTTTGATACGAAAAAGATATTCGATACATAAGTGTTGACTTATTTCGGCAAGTGCAACGAGTCAAAAGTAATATAAAATTGAAAGTAGGAATGTCGATCCCATAAAAAATAATTTCGATTAAATATTCTAGTTATCACTAATTACTAAGGAATTGTTTGGAACTAGGCGCCGGCGCGGACGGATCAAAATGTGAGAAAGTTAGAATATCAAGAAAAAAAAAATTAAAAACAAAAAACGAGGCAATTGTTTTTTTTAAACTTTCTTCACTAGTTGCGAAGATTTGGGGGTAAGGGTGGGAAAGAGTTTCGGGCTTTTCAAATATAATTTATTTAATTATTAATATATTAATATTTATATTTATATAATAATAAAATAAATATAATTAATTATAAAATTTTAGTATTATTATTATTATTATTAGTTTTTAATAGAATTATAAAAAAAAAGTACTAATAATTATATTAAAATAAGTTTATTAAAAAAGTAATTTAATTATATAATATATCATAATAATATTAATAATTACTAAAATAATAATAACTTTAATACAATTATAAAATAATAATATTAATAAAAAGAATATTAATAGAAATTATAATAATATTGGAAATAATTTATAAAATAATAATAATATTATTATTATTATTAATTTAATTTTTATTTTAAATAATTAATAATCTTATAACTTTATCAAAACTAATAATAATTTATTAATCACAAAAAACAAATTAATTATTTTTAATTTTAAATTAATTTAAATTACAATTTTATCTACTAAAGAATAATTTTATCAATTACACACATCACATCACTTACAAACTTTTATAAACTTTTGCTCAAATCTTACTATCTTTCCCTTAATCCAAACAACTAAAATTTTCACACACTTTCATATCAAATCCACTCCCTCAAATTCACCCTCTCATTTAAACATACACTAGGTAAATAAAATTTTAAGAATGATGTGATTCAAATAACATACGAACATAAAAGAACGATTACAAAATAAATTAACGAGTAGCAAAAGTAGTTTGAAAGATTTAGAAAAACTTTGGGATTGAACTTCATCTATCTCACTCATTCATATTTTGGTTTGACAAAAACATACAATGCTCATAACTACTCAATATTAATGCACATATAAAGGCCAATCATACTATTTCCTCAAGCATGAAATTCATAGAAAAATTTTCTAAACACTGATTCTTCAGCTATATGGCAAATTGCCCAACATTAAGAATAAATGTTACGAGCATTCAATACATTAAAACCTATTCCTAGAATCTCAATATATTGAGTATATATTCTCATGTAGGTCAGAAACTTAAAAATACTTTCTAGTTAAATCTAAGAATCAAAATCAAGACTCTATTGACTCTATTGATCAGATAAAATCTAGCAGTAAACACAAGATGAAAATACCAAAACTGAATAGAAACTTAATAGTATATATAAATATCACAAAAATACAAATGTGTTTGAAAGATTACATTCAATCCCAAAGATGAAGATTTAGCTACTCATGATAGCCATTACAAACCAAGGAAAGAAGATTGCCAGAGAAATAGAGGAACTTGTGTTTGGGTTTCGTCACTGTTGTATTCCTCCACTCTTGACCTGTCCAATTCCCCTCAAAACACAGTACATCTTGTTCTTAAACTCGTTTTCGGACCTATGATTAGTGAATTTTTGCCTAAGCGAACCATGTCTCGCTTAGGCGAGGCCTTCAGTAAAATTTCATCCCTCTCTGGACTATTCTCGCCTAGGCGAGCTCCTCCTCGCCTGGGCTAGATCCTCCTCGCTTGGGCGACCTCCTTGTCGCCTGAGCGAGCCAACCTCTACATCTTCTCTTCATTCTAAACCAATCTCGCCCAAGTGAGTCATTCTCACTTGGGCGAGTCTTCACTTTTAGCATTTTAATTCTTTTCTTCATGCATCTTTTAATCTTTCATTTTCTTAATACTTTATACCTGAAATTTACACAAAAATTGGGATCAAATGGTTTCCTTTAACTCAGGACTCAAAACCTATATTTGGATCTAAAAACTCTTTAATTAGAGATAATTACTATCTTAAAGAACAATTAAAACTAAAAGTACCCATGATTTCTTATTTCTTATGTATAAAACACTCAAAATTGACACTTACCAATAAGTTGATTACAACATTTCAGTATTTTATTTACATTCGTATTAGTTAATTTTTTTTAACACAATAAGCCCAACTACTTTCAAATGAATAAAATCTTAAAAATAAATAAGCTTAAATAAGATATTATCAAATAATCAAACATAATCAAAAATATATTTTTTTATAATTATTTAAATCCAAATATATATTTTATAAATTGTAAATTTTATTCCTTTTTGTCTGTAACATCATCTACTTCCTATATAATTTATTTATAGAATCTTTATGGAATCATTAGAGTATCACTAATAACAAAATGGTAAGTCCAACATCTAACACAATAAATACAAAATATTTGTAAAGAATTCACAATTCACTTATAATTTTCAATTTGCATAACTATTTAATAAATTAATTAATAGTTAAATTTGTTTTTTATTCCTGAATTATTATTAAAAAGTTATTTTTTTATATTTAACATGGAGTGTAAACCTATTACATCCTTACACTTTATGAACTCACATAACTTATCATTTCCCATAGATGATGTTAAACATTTTGTCATATAACAGATAGAGTTCCATAGTCGCAAACAAAGACAAAGTTCCCTAATGACAAACACAATTTCAGCCAACTTAGCATCTTCCTTTGTCTTCAGCAATGACAACAGTGACAAATTTTATATCTCCTTTACAAAAGCATCGCTTCCTCATCACCTGTGCCATAAACCACTTGATTTGTTAACTTGTCGTCGATCTCCACTTCGCCTGACTCGACAATCACGAATAAGTCGTCACAGAAATCCGATTACTAGTCAAGAACAAGTCTGAGAATTGAGTCAAAATTGCCAAAGCCAATAATTATAGCGCCGATTTCACTCATTTACTCGCCAAACCTCCAACTCCAAGAAGAAGGACAAGAACAAGGAGGCTATTACCTTGCACCGTGATTAAGCTGTTGGTTAGCGCAATGAGCATGGGAACTGATAAGCTTTAATTGTAAGTTTAATTTCATGTTTTATTATTAATTTGGTTTAAATTTGAATTTTATTATCTTTTATAATTTATTTTGTTATTTAATAAGTTTTATTGTACAAAGAATAATTTTTGTTGAGAATTAGGTTAAATCTGAACAGAGAGAAAATAAAGATGTTGAATTAAAGAGAAGAAGCAAAGACAGGGCATAATTGACTTTTTGCTCAAGAGAAAGATACAACCTGGGCTAAAACTCAACAAGGGGGTGATTCATTGGCATACACGGATTGATGGTTGTTGAGAAGAATTTATTCTTTTTCTTTTTTCTTGTATTTCATGGTTACCATGCGTAGCTAACCCTCTTATTCTTGGGATTGTATGTAATTTCTCAATTTTGAATGCACTCTTACATTACTTGATATCATTAATTTCAATAACATTTGTTTTACGTTTTATGCATATTTTGAACTATCTTATAATTCTTATGGTGATTGGAAAACACTTTTTGAATTTGGAACCAAACTTTTAACACATTGCACATGTATAAGTTCGGGGATGAATTATAGTGTAATGAATATTTATAACAAATATGCTTAATGCTAATTAATCTATTTTAATTTATAAATTTCAAATCTAAAGGAATCAAATTGAATTAATTTTATTTGCACAAATTGGTAATTAGAAGAGATGATATTAATGTTATGACTAAGAGTGTAAGAGGATGAGACTATTACAATTTGATCTCAATATCTTTATTATTTGTTATTTGTTTTATACCGTTAGATATATGAAAAATAAATTATGCAAATAAAATTTAAGTTTAAAAAATTAAAACCGTAAATATAATTGTATATTTAATTCATCAAATTAGTTTTTTAATTTAGATTAACGTTTTGTTTAGAAACAAATAAAAAAATACATTTCTTTAATTAAAATATTTGTAAGATTTTTTCTTGTAGCAGTTTTTTTATATCTTATTCTCTTAAATTTTGAAAATAAGAAAATGATTAAAGATTTAACTGTTAAACAAAACTAAAGAAGTAATAAAATAAAGAATACACACAAATAGTGACACCATTTGTTATAATTGTATTTGTTAGTTATTAACCTATTGTTTGCTATAAATAGAGGTCTCCTTTCACTTCAAACAAGACTAATAAAAAATTATATTTTCCTGCTTTGGCTCCCTAATCAACTAAGGCACTTTCAATGGCAATTCCTGCATATTCTAGGGCACTACTTATTTTTAAATTTGTCTTTGTTATAATAAACTTACAGGGTGCCACTGCTGACAATAGTGGCCACGCTACATTTTACACTGGTCCTGCTACAACTAAGGGTACGTTACCTAGATAACAAAAACATCACAGTAATGTAATTTTTTTTGTATTAATTAAAATGATATCATTTATTTTTTACAAAAATACATAAATCGCGTTATATATATATATATATATATGACTTTAAGTAAAGAAATTATAAATTTGTTATTAGAGTCATATCATGAAAAGAAATTATAAATTTATTATTAGAGTCATATCCCATTGATACGTCTTAAATTCTATTTTTCTTATTAAATTATATTTTTTTATTAAAATATTTTTTTTATTAAAATAATGTTAATGTCACACGAATTCAGTTTTTTTTTTAATTTAGTATTTGTTCATCATCACCCAACTTCTTCATTTGTGTAAAAGTGATTTAACTTACATAGATTATATCTTTACTAACATATTTTTTGCTTGGCTGTTGTTTGGTATTAGGTTTGTTTCAAAAGTATTAAATTAGTTTTCATTTGTCTTTTTAAAATTTCTTTACAAGAAATAAATACTTTCTATTTTACTCATTTTTTTCCATTGACATGTAAATATTTTATTATAATTTTAATTCGTTTTCTGATTGTCACAATAAATATTTTCTTGAAGAAAGGTAAGTGTTTTTTTTTAAAAAAAAAAACTCATTAACTTATCATAATTAAATTTTATCTGTAACTCCCATCACATCATAAAAAATTGTTTGAAGGTCAACATAAATTATGAAATTATTCAAAAAAATGGGATGATAACTCGTATTAAAGAATATCAGAAAAACCAATATCATTTCATCCTATTTTGTAACTCCAGTTATATATTGAGAATATATAACACCAGTTATATATTAAAGAATATCACAAAAACCTGATGCTATTATATACATGCAGGAGGTGCATGTGGTTACGGGGATTTGGTGGCTCAGGGATACGGAACAGACACTACAGCTGCAAGCCCTGCTTTGTACAACGATGGCTTGTCTTGTGGGGCATGTTTTGCAGTTACGTGTGTTAATGACCCAAAATGGTGCAAACCTGGGACGGTTGTTGTTACTGTTACAAACTTCTGTCCTCCCAGCACTGGTCCTGCTGCTTGGTGCAATCCTCCTGCACAGCACTTCGACTTGACACAATCAGCGTTCCTTAAAATAGCTCAGAACAATGCTGGAATTGTGCCTGTGTCGTTTAGAAGGTAAACTTCATTCTAGAATCTTCTCAAGCTTAAGGGTTATGAATAGTTTCTAGCAACCTACTTACAAACCCTAATTTTTGTTCTCTTATTTGGTGATGATGACAGGGTGCCTTGTGTGAAAAAGGGGGGAATAAGGTTCACGATTAAGGGAAACCCTAACTTCAACCTGGTTTTGATCACCAACGTCGCGGGTGCAGGGGATGTCATTGCAGTCTCAATCAAAGGATCCAAAACTGGCTGGCAACCCTTGAAAAGGAACTGGGGGCAAAATTGGCAGAGCGACTCCAACCTCAATGGACAAAGCCTCTCTTTTCAAGTCACCGCCAGTGACCGTAGAACAGTCACAAGCCTCGACGTGGCACCAGCTAACTGGCAGTTTGGTCAGACCTTCGAGGGGCGTCAGTTTTAGACTGTGCAATGTGGGGGAGATTAGTTGAATAGCTGATAAGTGCTACTACCCGCGATTGTACCGTTCTAATAAATTGTGAATTTTAATGGACATTAAGCTTTCAATCTCTTATTCATATTTTAATGGATTATTCACATATACTGGAAATATCATTGTACCAAGTTTCTCTTCTGAACTATCCTAGTTTTTGAACGTTATTCTAAACTATCTAGAAATTTACCTATTTAAAATATTTTTAATAAAATATTTTTAACTTTATTAATTTTATTTATTTATTTATTTATATTGAAGCCGTTTATTTATATTTATGTTTTAATTTATATTGATCTATTTTATTTATTTTTATTATTTAATTTATTTCAATACATATTAATTTATTTATTTACTTATATTATTTTAAGTATTGATTTAATTCATTTATTTTTAGCATTTAATTTATCTTTAATTATGGTTTGTTTTATTTATCATTATTATTATTTAATTTATATTAAATCACACACTAATTTTTTATTATTATTATTTAATTTATTTTCAGTGAATAATTCATATATTTATTTATAATATTTAATCTATCTTATTAGCATGGTTGACTTTATTAAAGTGCTAAAATTTTAGAATTTTTTAAAAGTGAAGTTTTATAATAAATAAGAAGTGAAATATGTTTTAAATGCTTAGAACCTTGTTATAAAAAGATTTTTATTTTTCATTTGACTAGAACTCTATTTTCCATTATAAAAAGTCATTTTATAATAAAAGTGAAGTTTTATAATAAATAAAGAGTAAAATATGTTTTATTTATTTAATTTATTTTTAGTTCCACACCGTTTTGTTTTATTTATTTATAAATATTGGTTTACTTTATTTAATTATATATCAATTACTTATGTACATATACTTCTTATTATGATTTTGTTATTTGTTTTATACCGTTAGATACATGAAAAATAAATTATGCAAATATAATTTAAGTTCAAAAAATTAAAACAGTAAATATAATTATATATATAATTCATCAATTTAGTTTTTTAATTTAGATTAAGGTTTTGTTTAGAAACCAATAAAAAATACATTTCTTTAATAAAAATATTTCTAAGACTTTTTCTTGTAGCAGTTTTTTTATATCTTATTCTCTTAAATTTTGGAAATAGGAAAATTGTTAAAATTTTAACGGTTAAACAGAACTAAAGAAGTAATAAATACATTTGTTATAAACAACAAAATAAAAAAGAAACACAAATAGTCAAACAGTTATGTGCCATCCTATGTTATCAATTAATGAAAATTAATGTTTTAAAAGTATAAATTAAAGAAAATATGTCTGTTAAATACCGAAATAATGAATTGATTAAAAAACCAAAAAATTAAATTAAATAAAAATGAAATGTTTGAATTGTATAACTGTATTTGTTAGCTATTCACCAATTGTTTGCTATAAATAGAGGGTCCTTCCTCTTGCATTTCCACTTCAAACCTCATTTCCACTTTAAACAAGATAAATACAGAACCATATTCCCCTCCTTTGGCGGCTCCCTATTCAGCCAAGGCATTTCCAATGGCAATTCCTGCATATTCCACTTCACTACTTATTTTCATTCATGTCTTTGTTGTAATGAACTTTCAGGGTGCCATTGGTGATAATGGTGGTTTGCAGAGTGGTTACGCTACTTTTTATACCGGTCCTATTACAACTAAGGGTATGTTACTTAGATGGCAAAAGCATTACAGCAATTTAATTTTTTCGGTATTTATTAAAATGATGTAACTTATTATTTACAAAAATACATAAATTGTGTCACATAGATCTGACTTCAAGTAAAAAAATTGTAAATTTATTTTACTAAAATGATACCAGGATAATAAGACTTGAATTCTATTTTTTTTATTGAATTATATCTTTTATTAAAATAATGTTAATATGACACAATTTTACTTATTTTTTTTATTTCGTGTTTCTCTAAAGTAGTATAACACACAACTTTTTCACCTGTGTCCCGAAATGACAAGATTTTATCCATTTTCGTAAAAGTAATTACATCTACATAGATTATATATTTACTAACATTTTTTTTTGCCTGATTCTTATTTAATATTAGGTTTCTCTTGTATATGTTTCAAAAATATTAAATTAGTTTTTATTTGTCTTTTAATATTTCTTTACAAGAAATAAATACTTTTTATTTTACTCATATTTTTCCATTGGCTTCTAAATATTTTATTATAATTTTAATTCGTTTTCTGATTGTCACAATAAATATTTTCTTGAAGAAAGGTAAGTGTTTAAAAAAAAAAAAAACTCATTCACTTATCATAATTAAATTTTATCTGTAACTCCCATCACATCATAAAAAATTGTTTGAAGGTCAACATAAATTATGAAATTACTCAAAAAATTGTGATGATAACTCTGATTAAAGAATATCACAAAAACCAATATGATTTCATCTCCAGTTATATATTTTGAGAATATATATAACACCAGTTATATATTAAAGAATATCACAAAAACCTGTTGCTATTATATACATGCAGGAGGTGCATGTGGCTACGGGGATTTGGTAGCTCAGGGATATGGAACAGACACTGCAGCTGTAAGCACTGCTTTGTACAACGATGGCTTGTCTTGTGGGGCATGTTTTGCAGTTACGTGTGCTAATGACCCAAAATCGTGCAAACCTGGGACGGTTGTCGTTACTGTTACAAACTTCTGTCCTCCCAGAACCGGTCCTGCTGCTTGGTGCAATCCTCCTTCACTACACTTCAACTTGGCACAATCAGCCTTCCTCAAAATAGCTCAGTACAGTGCTGGAATTGTGCCTGTGTCGTTTAGAAGGTAAACTTCATTCTAGAATCTTCTCAAGCTTAATGTTTATGAATAGTTTCTAGCAACCTACTTACAAACCCTAATTTTTGTTCTCTTATTTGGTGATGATGACAGGGTGCCTTGTGTGAGAAAAGGAGGAATAAGGTTCACGATTAAGGGAAATCCTTACTTCAACCAGGTTTTGATCACCAACGTCGCGGGTGCAGGGGATGTCAATGCAGTTTCAATCAAAGGGTCCAAAACTGGCTGGCAAGCCATGTCAAGGAGCTGGGGGCAAAATTGGCAGAGCAGCACCTACCTCATTGGACAAAGCCTCTCTTTTCAAGTCACCACCAGTGTCCGTAGAACTGTCACAAGCCTCGACGTGGCACCAGCTAACTGGCAGTTTGGTCAGACCTTCGAGGGGCGTCAGTTTTAGACTGTGCAATGTGGGGTGGGTTAGTTGAATAGCTGATAGGTGCTACTACAGTTGATTCACAATTGTACCGTTCTAATAAATATTGAATTTTAATAAAAATTAAATCTCCATATTCATACCGTTGTAATATTAAAGGACATATCAAAGGGTAAATTAGTCAATTTGAAACATAATAATTCACTCTCTTGCTATTTAAATTTAGGGTAGTTGTAATTTAACAACCACACATATAACAAACTCACCTTACAATTTTATCTGGCGTTGATGTGGTTAAGATAAATGAAGTGTAAAAAATATTTCAGCATGACACTGAGAGTCATTTTTAGGGTTTGCATGTTTGAGGTTTTATCTAAAGCTGTCCAACATATTCGATCAAGGATTGAAAAGCATTGAGTTTGAATCTCAAATCTCTTGAATCTTGTCACTGCTGCTGCAGTCGTATCTGCTATTGTCACCGAAGTTGTTGTCGCCGCCACCATTGTCGCTCGCCACCGTTGATTCTCTCACCACCGTCACTCGCCACCGTCGATGGTCTCCCACCATCGCTTGCCACCATCGATGGTCGCCCACCGTCACTCGCCACGACAACCACTCTCACACGAAATCTCTCTTATGCAAATAGGTACACTGGACTCCTATCACGTTTCAAATCTTAAATTTAAATACTTAAAATCTTTGTGCCCTTTTCATAACAAAATACCCTAAATGTCCTTAAAAAAAATCTCTTTTTACCCTTATCTACTTGTACAATTAAACCAGGTTAGCAATTGACATCTGGTTGTATGTCAGTTGTGGTTGTCAAAACAAAGTTGGTTGTCAAAGCAAAGTTCTCCTTAAATTTAATCCAGAATTATGTTTTAAGTTGTGCTAGCCTGAAAATCTCCCCATTATTCATTATTAAACACAATTTTATTCCTTTGTACCAAATTTCTCTCGCAATAACTACCTACATATCTTTCTATATTACATTTATTTTCTTATTACAACATATATATATATATATATATATATATATATATATATATATATATATATTATCGAACTTCAATGTTTTCAAGTTATTGTCTCAAAATAAAATAGATGAAATATTTCCAAATAATTAAAAACAAATAAATTTTTTACTAAAATAAAACATTCCCTTATATTTCACATAATTTTTCATAATTTACAAATTGAAAGAAAATTTACATAGTCTAACAAATTAAATGAGTTAATCACACTACTTCAATACAATTTGACATTCTTTTTAGGAAGAATTGTATTAAATAGGTTTCGTAAGAAATTATTGTTGATTTATTTCAAATCCGCTTTCTTATTTTGAAACTTGTTTAAATTTCTAAACATTTCTTTGTATAAAATATATATAAATAATAGTGTAAAAACCTCCTTGAAGTTCTTACTCGCACAAATCACAATTCATTGAATTGAAAAACGCATTCAACTAATATAATATATATTTTAGTCTATATTCATTTCATTCTCATCTAATTTCATAAATATATCATTTACAAAATATAATTTGTAAAATAATATAATTTAATCATATCCACAACTAATTATAACATATACCTTTTATAAATTAAATATGCTTTTAGAAATAGAAAAATGTTGCTTAGGCGATTCATTTTGGAACGAGTGACTTTCATTTAATTTTCGTTCAAGTTGTGCAAAATTATTGTTTGAACAATAAACTTTTTTTTACTTGAGTCATAAGAGCTTTCAAATAATTAATTTAATCTTTTTCTCAATTGAGTATTAAAGTAAGAGTTGAACAATCAATAATAATAATAAAAAAAAAAACCTTAACTTTACTTCAGAAATCTCTTGAAAAATGAAAACTCAAAAAAAAAAATGTATATATATATATATATAGATATAATTACTTTATATTTCTCCTTAACAATATTTTCCTTTTATTAATTGAAGAAGGCCTAAGCGTTGGGTATATATTTCAAAAAAATTAAATTAGTTGTTACCTCTCTTTTAATATTGTTTTGTAAGAAATATAATATTGTATGACGTTAATTTTGATTTTTTTTTAACATTTACTTTCATACCAGTCTTACGAAACACATTTTAACTATTTTATTTTTCGTTAAGAGAAAAATACATTTTGAGAACAGAAAAAAATACTCCTACCACTTAGATTTAGGATTTTAAAAGATTTTAAATTTCATATCTTATAAACATAATGGTATCAGATAAATATTTTAAACATATAATCCTATAAATAAATCTTCAAGATATATACTGTAAAAGTTAAATATATACATTAAATAATGTTTAAACTTTATAATCTAATACTTCCCATCATTTTTACTATAAGTTAGAGTTAAAATATGTAGATGAAAAAAAATAGTAAAACAGAAAATTATACAACTATGTTATTAAAATAAAAATATTATATTTCTTGGAAAGCAATATTGAAAGCGGATAAAAAACAATTTAAAATTTTTCGGTCAGCAGTAAATATTTAATAATATTATAAATTAAGTCCCACGTTGAAGTAGTAATATTTTAGATTTGAGTTACCTTAGTTTATTTATTGCATGTGACAATAAATATGTCTTGAAAAAAAGGTATATGTTTTAAAACTTATTTATTTGTCATTCTAGATTTTTTTTTTTATCACTTAACTCATCTTTTGTCATTTGAGTAAAACTTTAAAAAACAAGATATAATTATTTCGAACATTGTTTTTATTGAAATATCAAACCGTGGACGATAAACGTTGTCACTCGATTTTTAAATAATATATGAAAAAAGAAAACAACATGAGTTTATAAAATATTCCAAAAATGTAATATTTATAATAAGTTATTCCATACAATTTCAAACACTTAAATACGTTTATTTTAACGGTAAGTCAATTCAAGAATTCCTTGTAATAATTTGTTTCTCTGATACGAAAAAGACATTCGATTTATTACAACATTTCACTGTTTTATATACGTTTGCATTAGTTAATTTTTTTTTTGAACACAATAAGCCCAACTACTTTCAAATGAAAAAATCTTAAAAAAAGATTTTATCAAATAATCAAACATAACCTAAAATATATTTATTATTTATTTTAGACCGTTGCTTTCTACACTATACAAATTGTTCACTTCACTTAATAAATTCTTGATATGTCAATAATGTCTTTATTATTATTATTATTTTAAAATCTATTTATTAAATAACTTTTTTTTTCTTTTTCACACAATCTCTCTTATATGTATGGTATTTTTAAAAAATATGATATATTTTTATTTTTCTTAACAATAAAAATAATGTTGGTAATTATTTTCTGAAAGATAAATATGGATAATTCTTTATTTTATTTTTTATTAGTTTATTAAAATGAGATATTTTGTTGTTAAGATACTTACAACTTATTCAATTATTTTTAAAAATTAAATTAAATATATTATTTTTAAATATTTAATTTTGTGATAACAAATTCAATATTTGTTGAAAAAAATACAGATATTTCATAATATTTATAAGAATGTTTTTCATTATTTATCAAGAAAGTTTGTTAATATCCATTGACAATAGATAAAAAAGAAAAACTTTAACAATTTTTTACTAGCGTGTGACTTGATTGTGAGTGGGAGAGGAAAAAAATTATTTAATAAGTTAATTTTAAAATAAAAATAAAAAAGACATTATTGATATATTAAAAATTTATTAAGTGTAGACAATAATTTGTATCCTGTAGGAAGCAATCGCCTATTTTAAGGAATCACAATAGTGAAGGAGAAAGTGACATGCACACCATTAAAGGTTATTGTAGGTGGAGGAAAACAAGATCACAATTTGATAATTCGATACTATTCGTATACAACTCATAATACTTTATAATTATTTAGAAATCGTGATTAAATTTATTTTCTAATAATAAAATTTCTCTCAGAGGAAACCATAATCATAGTATTATCTTAAAGATATAAAATAAATATATATCAACAATTTACATTCTGATAATTATTTAAAAACATATAAGTTTACGTTAATAAGAGTTATACATTATAATAAAGAATTATATATTTTAAAACATTAAAGCTAGATTTTTCATAAATTAATCATCTCTAAAAATATTCTAAAGATTTTTTCTTGATAATTCTTATTGAACAAGTTCATTGTATTCATACAACAGGTACATATAAAAGAAAAACATGAAAGGATTGAGGTTTTATAAACCTTAAATGTTAATCTTAATCTTAATAAACCTTACAAGCAATACGAACAATGGGGTTTATAATCACAACCACAAACAATGAGACATGTAACTTAACTTACAATCACAAGAATTACTCTCACCTTATCAAACATATAGATTCATAGATCACTTTTAATTATTCCATTCCTGGACATCAAAAGTTATTTGAGAAGTGATTAGGTAGTTGAGTTTGTCTCACCAAAACTTTGGTACAATCATAATTATTTTCTCGATAATTCTGACCATCTGCCAATAATATATATATTCATTACCTAACATTGCTGGTGTTGAAACAGGTATCAGATAAGACTAAGTTTAGCATCTGAAATATCCTAGTTCAGGCATGTAAAATCACGATCAACTTACTAAAAATTCAAAATTTTCACATGTGCCTATATAAACAATTGATTAAAATTTATTGGCATTTAGTAGCGAGAAAATCAAAGTTTCTTTTAATTTAGTTTAATATATAAATCTTATATTAATATTATTTTTTATTTTAATTTAAATAATAATCTCCTCAACGTGATGAGTGTGCTTGTGTTAGTGCTAAAGGCAAGGATAATGTTGTCGAAGGAAGCTGGTTGATATAAGATTTAAAAAATTATAATATAATATTCTATAAATATAATATATTAAAATTATATTATTTATGAATATTTATTAATTTTTATATTTATAAATATATATATATATATATATATATTAATTATAAATATTATTAATAATATATATATATATATATATATATATGAATGTTTAAAAAATATATTAATTATGAATATTTGAAAGAAAATAATAACAGTATTAATAAAAATAAAAAATAAAAATTTAAAAATAAAAAAATAATAAAAGAAAATAAATAAGAGCTTATTTCTCTAAGAAATATAGTACAAAAATAAATCTACATGCATTTACGCAACATATAATTAGAAATATAATAAAATAAAATAAATTTCATGTGTATATAAAAAGGTGTGGTAAAAAGGTGGGGTAAATGTGGGGTAATGGGAAGTGGAGAGATAAAAAAATGAGAAAGAATAGAAAGAAAAAGAAAGTGAAAGAAGAAAGAAGAGAAAAAGAAAGGAATAAAAAAGAGAGAAAAAAAATGTTAATGGCATTTCAACGAGATAAATGAGATATTTATTATTTTATTGATTTAGCTTTTAAATATTTTTTTATTGAGATATTTTTAATTTTATTTATTTATTTATATTATTTAATTTATTTTATCGAAGTCTATTTATTTATATTTATTGTTTAATTTATACTGATCCATTTTATTTATTTTTATTATTTAATTTATTTTTAGTTACATACTAATTTATTTATATTATTTTATGTAGTGATTTATTTGATTATTTTTATTATTTAATTTATCTTTAATTATGATTTATTTTATGTATTACTATAATTTTAATTTATCTTGAATTACAAACTAATTTATTTTATTTATTTTTATAATTTAATTTACTTTTAATGACACTAATTCATATATCTTATTCTCTTAAATTCTGGAAATAAGAAAATGGTTAAAGATTTAACGGTTAATCAGAATTAAAGAAGTATTAAATACATTTATTATAAACAATAAAATAAACAACAAACACAAATAGTCAAACTGTTACAAATTTTTATGTGCCCTTTTATGTCATCCATGAAAATTAATGTTTTAAAAGTATAAACTAAAGAAAATATGTAAATTAAATACTCAACATTGCAAGAAAAAAAGTATTTAAAGACTAATTTTTAGTTGGTAAATGAAACGATGGCTAATTATGATTAAAATAGTCATTAAATTAAATTTTAGTTGCTAAATAACTATAACATAGAAGTAAAGATTTAATTTAGTGACTTAAGTGAAAATAATTGGTATCTAATATTAAATATCAAAATTTTATTGACCTATACCAGTAGATTGTAAATTGATATCCAATTAAGTTAGAAACTAATTTATTAAGTTAGAAACTAATTTAGAATCTAATGATATAAGTCAGTAGAAAAAACATTGATAATCAATGTTAGATACCAATTATTTTGACTTTATTGATCACTAAATTCAATCATTACTTATATTTTGTAGTTATTTAGCCATCAAAATATGATTTGGTGACTATTTTGGTCACAATTAGCAACCAAATTTCATTTGATAGCTAAAATTTGGTATCTAAATAGCTTTTTTCTTGTAGTGCAAATAATGAATAAATTAATAAACCAAAAATAAAATTAAATAAAAATAAAATGTTTGAATTGTATAACTGTGCTTGTCAGCTATTCACCAATTGTTTGCTATAAATAGAGGTTCCCTTCCTCTTCCATTTCCACTTTAAACAAGAGTAACAGAAAATCATATTCCCCTGCTTTTGCTCCCTATTCAGCCAAGGCACTTCCAATGGAAATCCCTGTATATTCCACTGCACTACTTATTTTCATTTATGTCTTTGTTATAATGAACTTGCAGGGTGCCACTGCTAGCAATGATGGTTGGCAGAGTGGCCACGCCACTTTCTATACTGGTTCTGCTACAATCAAGGGTATGTTACCTAGATGATTCTTTTTTACTGAAGTCGTGCTTTCTTAGCCGACTTTAATTCTATTTTTTTTATTGATCTCGCTCAAGCAAAAATTTGAGGTATTCTCTGGATTATTCTCACTTGATAGTGAGCTCGGTGTTATCTGGGCGAGACAATCTCTGTTCTGATCTACATTCTGAACCATTTTCGTCCAGACACGCCATTCTTGTTTGGACGAGTTTTCACTTTCAGCTTACTAGTTTTTTTCTTCATGAATATTTCTATTTTTCATTTTCTTCATTATTCATCAAATAGTTTCATTTAACTCAAGATTCATAATCTATATTGAAATCCAAAAACTCTCAAATTAGAAGTAATTACTATTTTAAAAAACAATTAAAATCAAAAGTACCCAAATTTTCTTATATATAAAACAATTAAAGTTGACACTGATCAAAGGTTATATGATTTCAATTTTTTTTATCTATATTTGCTTAAAGTTTAAAGTTGTATCATAATAACATAATTTGTTCACTTAAATTCGTGCCTTCATGTCTTCGTGTCATGATTTTTTTATTTTTCTAAAAGTGATTTCACTTACATAGATTCTATCTTTACTAACATTTTATTTTCTTTGTTCTTAATTGGTATTAGGTTTCTTGTATATGTTTCAAAAGTCTTAAATTAGTTTTTATTTATTTTTTAATATTTCTTTACAAGAAATAAACACTTTCAATTTTACTCATTTTTTTCCGTTTGCATGTAAATATTTTATTATAATTTTAATTCGTTGTCTGGTTGTCACAATAAATATGTTCTTGAAGAAAGGTAAGTGTTTTAAAAAAAAACTCATTCAATTATCGTAATTAAATTTTATTTGTAACTCCCATCACATCATAAAAAATTGCTTGATGGTCAACATAAATTATGAAATTATTCAAAGAATTGTGATGATAACTCTGATTAAAGATTATCACAAAAACCAATGTGATTTCATCCTAGTTTGTAACTCCAGTTATACATTGAGATGGTGGGGTTTGGTAAAAACCTGTTGCTATTATATACATGCAGGAGGTGCATGTGGTTACGGGGATTTGGTGGCTGAGGGATATGGAATAGACACTACAGCTGCAAGCCCTGCTTTGTACAACGATGGCTTGTCTTGTGGGGCATGTTTTGCAGTTACGTGTGTTAATGACCCAAAAGCATGCAAACCTGGGACGGTTGTTGTTACTGTTACAAACTTCTGTCCTCCCAGCACTGGTGCTGCTGCTTGGTGCAATCCTCCTTCACAACACTTCAACTTGGCACAATCAGCCTTCCTCAAAATAGCTCAGTACAGGGCTGGAATTGTGCCTGTGTCGTTTAGAAGGTAAACTTCATTCCATAATCTTCTCAAGCTTAATGGTTATGAATAGTTTCTAGCAACCTACTTACAAACCCTAATTTTTGTTCTCTTATTTGGTGACGATGACAGGGTGCCTTGTGTGAAAAAAGGGGGAATAAGGTTCACAATTAATGGAAACCCTTACTTCAACCTGGTTTTGATCACCAACGTCGCGGGTGCAGGGGATGTCCATGCAGTCTCCATCAAAGGGTCCAAAACTGGCTGGCAAGCCATGTCAAGGAACTATGGGCAAAATTGGCAGAGCAGCACCTATTTCTATGGACAAAGCCTCTCTTTTCAAGTCACCGCCAGTGACCGTAGAACTGTCACAAGCCTCAACGTGGCACCAGCTAACTGGCAGTTTGGTCAGACCTTCGAGGGGCGTCAGTTTTAGACTGTGCAATGTGGGGTAGGTTAGTTGAATAGCTGATAGGTGCTACTACAGTTGATTCACAATTGTACCGTTCTAATAAATATTGAATTTTAATAAACATTAAGCTTTCAATCTCTTATTTATATTTTTCGAGGTCTCTAATGATAATGTTATATTTTTTTATCTTTTTAGTTTAATATATACACAATATTATTTTGTTCATTATTACGATATGATGGCAAATTAAATTGATTTCGTATTTATGGGAAAATACCTTACGTTCACATGTGCCGTATATGAATTTTGTGAGATCTGTGTAATGAAACAAGACTGTACAACAGTTTTTAAAATTAGTTTTTTTTATTGAAAGATTTATTTTTTAGATATTATTATGGATTTTAATATCTTAATTAGAATCACATCTCAAAATTCACTAATTATTTATTATTATATGAAAAAATATTATTAAAAAAATAAAATAAAAACAAATAACAAAAAATACGTGGTCGAATAAACCATAAAAACATACAAATTATTTATAAACGAAACAAAAGAATTGAAACCTATTATTTCATTAAAATATATTTAATTTCAAAAAGTCGTATTTTAAATAAACACTTATTATATTTTTCATATTGTATTTAATATTCAATATTAAAATAAAAATTTCATAAATATTATAGTTAATGATATCATCAACTATAATTATATATAGTACATGTATTTCTAATATATAAATTATAAGTAAATTCACAACTTTATAAGAACTTAATATTATTTTTAAATAGTACATATCTGATAAATATTATGTTTAATAATCATATTAATTTTAATTTATTTATGTCAGTATATAAAAAATATCTACATTTGGTTTACACAAACATGTTTTCCTTAATAATAATATTTTGAAATTACAATAAAAAATTACTATAAAAAATTAACACCGAAAATTTTAAAAATTAATATTCAATGAAACCAAAAAAGAATGTAACATAAAAAATAAAAAAAAACTAAGAGTATGTTTTCTAAGATCAATGAATTAACTACTAGATTATAAATTATAAATTAGTTTAATAAAAGTAAAAGTATTTCTTAATCACAGCTTAATTTACGAGTTTTTACGTAGGTAGTTACAAGCTACTTCAGTCACTTGGTGATTTTAAACTTGTAATTTATTTAATTTTTTTTATCGTCAACTCTTATATTTTTAATACATATTTTTTGTTATATATATATTTTTCACCAATTATTAATCATTTTAATTTTATAGAGACAATTAATTATTACACTATTAGTTAGGTTACTTTCTAATTTTTGTATGTAATTTAAATTTAAAAATAACATTATAAATAGAAGTACTTAACATTATAAATTAGTTTATCACCTATCAGTTAACTTATTAGTTTCCAACTAATCTTGCGAAAGAAACTCTAAAACTATATTCAATTAACTTATAAGATATTTAATATAATTTATTTGCCAGTTTATAACTTTTAAGTTACAAATTATTTTAGCCAAGTTACATCCTACAATTTAATTAATTTTCTTCTATTATTATTTTTTCTATATTAATATTTTTTGTTGTTTTTCCTTATTATTTTATATTTTTAATTTTATAGAGATAATTAATTCCTATATTATTTGTTAAGTAATGAGAAGATATTTTCACATATATTTAAGAAAAATATAATTATTCACATTGATAAAATTAAATAATTATAAGTGTTCTTACTTTTATATAATTACATTTTTTTATTATTACATAACGTTACTACTATATATAATAAATAATATATTTAATTTTTATTTTTATATAATAGACTAAAATCAATCGAATAAAAATAATATATATTATATTTATTTACAAAAAATTTTAAGAGAAGTTCTCTTCTCGTTCCTTCCATTACCCTATTTCCCCGGCCCCTCCAACGTTCAAATGCCCAATTCGTATTACTTTTTTTTTTCCTAATCTTGTGTATACTATTAAAAAATATCACATCATGATTGCCAAATGATGGCACCAAAACAAACTCTTGCAAACTTAACGATTTGGTTTACCATTTTACCGCCTTTAATGGTCGTAAACAAAAAATAAGAAATTAACAAATTTTATTCCATAAAGATTTATCATATCTTCTTAACATTCAAACCTCTTTCGTATAAAATTAATAAATAAATCTTTACTAGTAGAAGGAATCAAAATAAATCTACTAAATTTTGAGTATTTTTCTTTTTATTATATTAATGTGGAATTTCTATTAATTATGTTATTAGAATGAGATCTTGAAATGTGGTCTTTTTGATTTACTTTTTTTTATATATGTTATTTATTAGTTAAATGAGTTGTGTTTTTATTTTAATCTTATCTTATTTTTTTCTTTGACACTTTTACTTGTATTCATATCTAATTCTACATATTTGATGTAAACCTTGATAAATTTGGAATCTCTTAATAAGTTTGGGAGAATCTTATTCAGTTTAAGAAGAATTGGAGTACATAGATTTTTTTGAAAGTTTATGAATATTTGACACAAGTAAGAAGAACCACATAAAAGCTCATTTGTGTGGTATTAGTTTTAAAGTATAAACAATAACAAGTAAATAAATGAAAACAAGTAATGATAAGTGCAAAAAGTTTTGAAAAAGTTTATCAAGATAAGAATCAAAACAAAAGTTTAAATATCTGAGACTCTAAAAAACTTTCAAAGGAGAATTTCTTTCAATCTTTAAGATATTAATGTTTACGAATGAATTAAACTTTTACATAGAGAAAGAGATTTCATCCTTAGAAGTAAAAAGGACAATAAAATGATTAATTAACTACTAATCAAAAGTTAACTCACTTAAACAAATATTAATTCCTTGATAGGAAGTACATATTAATAGTTCCTTGATTGCAATGGTCAACAAGGATGACTTTTGGAGAAGTTACATGTGAGATATGTATCTATTTTCCAATAGACACAAGAAGACTCTTGAAAGTTTGAAGAGTCAAGTGAAACAGTTAAAACCACCCCATGTGTATTTTGAAAGTGACATGTGGTAGTTAGAAGCTTAAAAAAACACTTCTAACTTTCAATAATGTATGAATTTTGTCTAAGAAAGCCAAGACAAACCTTAAGAAAGTCAAGAAATGAAAGCAAAATTGTTTTAGAGGTTTATAGTAGGGATGAAGCTGTATGTAATTACCAACAAATTGACAAGCGTGAAATTAAGGTTATAACTTCCTCTTAGTACTTTTTGAGAAGGAAGTCTTGTGGATGTTAAACATGGCCTCCACTCAATTGCATCCATACAATTCAGCATTCATTTGAGTCTCCACACTACACAACCCAAAATATAGTCCCTACTACTATATGTTCTTTTATTTCTTTGAATATAGACCAACCAAAAAATCCATGTGGCCATCAATAAGGGTATTAGGATGACAATTGTTGTCCTTACTTTTTTCTTTATACAAGTATTTCAAAAGACGTTTTATTAAATTTTTTCCTTCTAAGACTTTCTCCTTGTTGCTTAATGAGTTATCTCTATATTGGACTTAAAATCCCAATGCTCAACACCCAATATAACTAGAGAAGTTGGATAAAGAAAAGGTTGAGAGAAGTTGGATAAAGAAAAGGTTGAGCATTTCCAGTTGTTGGAGGGGACGAAATGTGTATTTGGCACCACTACACTTTTAAATCTGAAAGTGCATATAGGTGGGATATATTTAATTTTATGTTGGTTGATTTGCGAGAAAGTGCATGTGCTTAGCTTATTGCTTTTGTACAAATAAAAAAAAAGACTTTTTAATGCAAATGGATGATCTTTCTTATACAAGAAATGTAAGCACAAGAAGTTGTCAAAGTTGGTACAAGGAGTGTTGGGGGCAAGGAAACGAAAATGGCTACCGAATAATTAGTTATTGCCTTGGAAATAACTCCTTTAAAGCCTACCTTGAAATGAAAAAAAAAAAAAAGAAGGACAACCAATCCACAAACACCTTTAATGACGGGGAGCTAAATAATAAGTCATGTTTTGAGCACTTAAACTTGGACAAGCACACTTGATGTAGGGATAGGTGGCAATTGTGATTTTGTGGATCACAACAAGGCATGTGGTACAAACATGCCTTTTTGAGATTCCTTATTCTCTCATTTGATTTACAATCGAGTACACAACTTTTTTGAGGTCATCAGGAAGGAATTAAGCAAATATACAATAGTAAATATTAGTCTCAATCTTTATAATTGCCTAAGCAGTCAATTGCCTTGGCTTATGTGTTGAAAACCCAAGCTCATGAAACACGAGCAAACTACATAAACACATGTGCGTGCTAAGAAATAAACTAAGGATAAACTTGCTCACCTCAAGAGGGAGATAAAAATTTAGAAAAGGCGTGACCACCTTGAATGAAAAGTTGGCAATGTTTGAGGCTGATGTGGAGGCTAAACATAAGGCCTTAAGGATTGTTTAAGACAAGCATGCAAAGACCTTAAATGTATGGAATGACGATAATAAGTAACTCCAAAATTCAAAGCTTCTCTTAAAGACTAATGTGGCAAAAACTTTTAAGACTGGTTTTTGAGCGACTCTGGAACAAACCAAGTCATCACTCCTGTAATAGATTATTTGACTGTCAATCCTTAGAAGTTAATAGTAGATAGGGCAATTGCTGATGAAGAATGAAAATGTTTGTATAGATGATTAATTGAACTAACTTATTTTTAATATATTTTTGCTCTAAATGTTACAAATTACTTTCTATCTTTTCACATAATGTTTGTTAAACTTTTCCAAAATCATTGATTGTTTATTATAGTATGTTTTAAGTAAATATTGAGTATATATTCAAAACTTTCACTTCACTTATTTAGCCTAGACTAATAAATCAATTAAGTTTGACCAAAGTTTGTCAACCCATAAATAATAAATCAACTCAATTGGAGCTATATCTCATTAACATATAGGCTAATAAATCAGTGTGATTGAAGCTATAACTCATTAGCATATATAATATATAAATCAACTTAATCAATGATAAAACTTACTAACATATAGGCTAATAAATAAACTTGGTCAGAACCAGAGCTTATTAACACAGACTAATAAATCAACTTATACGAAATTAAAGCTCATTAGGACATTAGGACATAGATTAGTAAATATGTTCAATCAGAACTAAAATTCATTATCATATAAGCTAATAACTCAACCCCCTTAAAGCTAAAGCTTATTAGCAAATAAGTTAATATTTGAACATGGTGGGAACTAAAATTCATTAACACAAAAGGCTAATAAATCAATTTAATCATATAACCTTAAAGATAAACTTCACAATAAAATTCTACAATTTAGGTATCCAATAGTGTTGTCTTTAATATAAGAAACTTATTTATATTTTACAAAAAATAATTATAAATTAAGACATTTAAAGCTTTTAACCTGGTATTATTATGATTTTTTTATTTGTTCCAAAATAAAATGCTGGCTAAAATTATTAAGTAGAAAATAATTGATAAATAAGATTTTTAAATAGGTCATACTAAGTTAATATAAAGTTATTTAATTTAATCGGTAATATGTCACTGTTTTCAATTAAGGAAACCTAATACATATTGCACTAATATAATATATTGATTCACTAATAAAATTGATTTCAATTTGGCTGGTAATTTGTATATGAACTATTTAAGATTAATATTTGAAACAAATATTTGAAACAAACGACAGTGAAAACATAAACTAAATTTAAATTGATCTCATGTATTAAATAAACCACTCTTATCTATAATTTAATATCATTTTAAGATTATGAAAAGGAAATGAGTTTCATATCATATTTAACAAGAAAAACATTATAATTTTTTTTACTATTCATAAATTAAAAGTAATTAACAAGGGTTATAAAAATCATAAGGGTTTATAAATAAAGTAAAGATTGTAGGTAAAAGAATGATTATAAGAAGATATAGTTCAACATGAAATAACAGAGAAATTTCAATATAGCTTGAAAGTCATTTAACTGATAATTGGTATAATTCAATATAGTTTGAAAGTCATTTAACTGATAATTGGTGTAATGGTGTATAAGATGGTTTTTTTTTTTTTTTTTTTTTTTCTCATATGTTTATGTAAAGTCTTAAACTTTATAATTTGTTCTATTGGCATAAAATTTATACAATTCTAAACTACCTATGTACATCTATGACGATGAATTGATGTTCTTGTTGATGTTTAAGTAACTATGTGTGTTGCATGGAGTAATGATGCATATTGGATGTAACAATTATTTATTTAGTGAATAAATGGTCTTCTTTTATCTTCAAATAGTTATAACTACTATTACATGTGTACATAATTGTTTATTACATGTTCATATAATTGTTTATTACATGTTTATGTAATAATGATTAGTTAAATTCTTTGTTTGAAAAGTGTTTGAAAATGTAGCTCAATTTTTTTTCTTACCAACTTTTCGAATTTAAATAGCTACTCTCCCAAGTTTGTCCCTATTTATCAACTCAAGTTTACTTCCAACCTAATTTAAACTTTATTTTAAATATTAATTAAAAATGTCCTATTACTTATTATAGAACACTTACAACATTTCAAATATTTAAATAGTTATAACACATATTAACCATGCTTTAAGGCATGAAAAAACTCTAAATGAATACTGTATCACAAAATTCTATACTTACCTTTGATCATTGATTGCTTTTACATTTTCTTGAAAATGTCATTAGATGAAAAAAAATTAAGTAAAAACTACATCCCTCTTCCTCTTTTATTAAGAGAAATGAGTAAAGGAGAAAAAAAAGTAAAAAAAGAAAGTGATTTTATGAAAAACAATCTTTTAACTATAATACTTTATATAGAAAAGGCACGTTATCAATAAACTAAAGATTATATTAAAAAATTAACAATAAAATGATATACATAAATTAATCTAGACATTATTAAAGACAATACGCCATTAATCACATTATAAAGTGTTTCTTGATCTATATGTGATTCTATATTAGTATTTAATTAATTACATTTCCATTTATAATCTTCTTAATTGATCATGAGATATCATTATTATTAACAAAACTTTCAGTTTAATAGTACTGTTAAGAATTTATCCTTTATCATTTTCTTACTCTTAATTAACTTCTTTTTATAAAATTACATCAATTTCAACTAAAAATAACATTGACACGATTTGATGTTCATTTATAAATAATTCAAATATTAAGTTATGTTTATTTAGACATAGATTGTTTCTCTCTATTTTTATTAACTAAAATCACTTAACTTCTCAACAAGGTAAGAATTTTAAACTTCAATGCAATAACATCTATCTTATTTTATACAACACATTGATACATTGATAGAGTGGTTATTTACATAAATTTATAGGTTACTATTATCTTTCTTGACAACTCCAACACCTATTCAACACAACACAATCAAGGTCCACGTTCCCAGCATAAATTTCGTGCAAGTTAATTACAAACCCTAAAAACGGAAAGAAGAAGAAAAATAGAAACCTGCCATGCCTACCATAATAAATCCATAATTGTCCATTAGTTTATGATTTCATGAAGTTGACTATTGAAAAACCATTTTCTTCATTCTTAGATATGCACCAAATGATTTTTCTCCAAGGCCCAAATATTGACCCATTTATTATTTCATCAAAATCAGAAATAGGAGCTACTACGAAACAAACACGAGCCCTAGTGCGCTATTTTTTCTTTCTTTCTTTCTTTGTTTCCCTCTTCTCTCTGTCTTCACTTTTTTTGTTTTTTTGGGTTTTCGCTCCCTGGCAGATAGATATCCATTGTTTTATTCCCTTTTCTTTCTTCCTTCGCTTTTCGATTTTCCGTCTTCAGAAGCCAAACACGCGCCACTGTTGCTAGATTCACACCAGCGCTCTCTTTTTCGGTTTATTTTCTTTCTTTCTCCTCTGCCCCGGACTACGATTCCGGGTCGGGTTGTGCCCGTTTTAACGACAGTCATGGGCGATCTTCATGCAAACGGCATCGTTTTCGGGGAGGATCGCCCGTGCGGCTCCTCGCCGCCGTCGCCGCCGCTTCCGATTTCAAATCCCGATCCGTCCTCCGTGGCGGCGGATGCCTGGGCGGCGGCCGAGCAAACCACCGGCGAGATTCTCCGCAGCATACAGCCCACGCTCGCCGCCGACCGGAGGCGGAGGGAGGTCGTCGATTACGTCCAGAGGCTCATTCGGTACGGCGCGCGCTGCGAGGTGATGTTGCTCGCTCTCTTCGATTCTCGTCAATATTCAATTGTGGTTGTTGTCACCGACGTCGTTTTGGTTGCGTGGATGTTTGCTTTGTTTTTTTTCGTATTGGATTCAGTTTAACGATATTGGCGTGGTTGTTCGCTGTTTAGGTTTTGTTTATGTGGTTTTGATGATTGTTAAGGTGTTGGACACGAATTTGGAGTTGTTTGTGTTGTTTTGAGGGCGTTGCTTTTGAAATTAGGGCGACATTGATCAGAAATGATAAGTTCTTCGTTGGAAATTGTGGTAGTTGCAATGCTGAATTGATATGGAATGAACTTGCTCTCTGTCTGCCTTTGGTCACGAAGTTGAATTAGCGAAGTTCACTTTTGGTACTGGTGATTAGGGCAGCTAAATGGGAAGGAAAATGTAGTGTGGTTGTTTATGTCTTGAATTCTTTTGCTGTGGGTCGGAACCATGGGCCAGAGTAAACATGAAGACTTCGAAATAGTGGTTAAGTTCGTTGGTAACCTTAGTTCTGTTACTTACCGACGGTGGACTCGTATTAATGTCAATCATTGGACACTTCACAGGCATTTTTGAATATTTTTAGCTGCATTTTACAACTTTTTTGCTATGTATTTATTATCCGTTATATGAATGTGTATGTTACCATGATTAGGTAAATTGAAGTGCTTTATTATGTATTTAATTACTTACGTTCACTTTTGACATATCCATTCTGTCTTTGATTTAAGACATGTGTCTTATGTTAATGTTATACTGATTAAGTGTTGTTTTATGGCAGTCTTGTGTCTTTTAACTTTTAAAATTTGCTGAATTCTAATGCCTGTTGTATTGTTTCCACTTCTATCATGCTTTTGAGTATGAGATATGTGGTCAGAATGAGCAAATCAGTTATTTGATGAGGGAATCAGTTGTTGAAGGGCATTAATTTTGTACTCATTTTTTCAGGTTTGGTATCAAAGTGAGTTGTTAAGCATTGTATAAATTATTAATTATATTTTTTGATTTAAGATTTCATAAAGTTTTATTTGGATATGAATAATCAAGAAGTGCTTGACTACTAAGCTCGGAGACCATATCCATAAGGGTAGCATAGCAACTCTGGTTTTTAAATTAACATGTACCTTACATGTGTTTTTCTATCTCTTTCAAAATATCTGTTGTTTTAGGATTTTGCGCAAGGATTAAGAAAGGCATTCAATAGGCCTCTTTCTAGAAAAAATAACTACATTTGCCTGAATTGTACTTTGCTATCATGCATGAAATATTATCTGTTTCTAACCAAATATTCCAAAAGTGCATGTTTGGATTAAAGTTGAAAGCGATGTTGTGAAAATTGCGAGTGTTAACTTGCTAACTCGATTGATCCTACGAGTTTTGGGTGGGTCCCATGCTAATTTGCTCAGGGGACCACTAATTATGCAAATCACGGTTTCAGCAGAAAATTGCTGTATTGTTGATCCCCTCTGATAGATGATTCTGTATCTCCTATTGTTGTTGTTGAACATGTTGCCAACATTGTCGTCAGATGTTGCCAACATTGTTGTTGGATGTTGCTGTCACCTTTGCAGGTTTCAATGAAAGTGCTATGTGCCGGTGTTGCATTGAGAAGATCATGAAAATTGTCATCGAGAATTTGTGGTCACCTTCTTGCACCTGCCATGCATGTTATGAGTCTTGCATCAAGTGTGGCAGAGGTGATGAGGTTTTGGTGTGTTGTAGAGGTGGTAGAGTCTAGTCACATGGTTTGGTGAGCAATTAGGGTTCACATCTGAAGAAACGAAATGATAGGAAGATGGGGTTTGGGCTTGCGAGCCAACTTGAAAGTTGGCCTTATGGTTGGGTCTATTATCATAATCTGTTTTTAGTGTGTTTCGGCATATTATTTTATGTTCTTAGTGATTGATGACTTATTAAGAATTATTAGTTATTTTATTATAAGCTATTTTTTATGTATATGGGATTTATATAAATATAATTATTATGCATTGTTGGCAGGATTTTGTGATCTGTGTTGATCTTTTTATGATCATTGAGTTACAATATTTATCCACCCTTCCGATCCTCGAGTTTGATAACATTGGTTGACAGAGCTCAAAAGTACTCTTATCCTGGAAGCAACAAGTCTTCCCTTTCCAATCCATGCATTGGAATGTGCACTTTTGTGTTGGAATTCGCAAAAGTGCTTCCATAAATTTAAACCAGAATCTAGAGACTTGCTCATATAGGCTTTTGGTACCATGTCCTATTGTCCAGAATTTTAAGCTTTTAGCCCAAGAGTGATATTGTTGCATCTCTAACGCAACCTACCCCCCGCGTCAAGTGTGCATAGGGCATAGGTCCATTTATATTGTGGTATACTTTAAGTTTCTATTAGAAAAATGGAGGTGGGAAGAATTGAACTCTAGGCCTCAAGGTACTAAAAGCTTCAATACTATGTCATGAACTAACAATCCCATGTGGATGGTTTTATATTACAACTCTTACGATGTCATTCCATTAATGCTCTCTCATTTCGTTTATTATTGATTTCAAGAGACAATAATAGGAAGAAATAATTAATGTCTTCTTGGTTTTCAAAAACTGTAGATAAAATAAAGCAAATACATTTTCTAAAACAATAAATATTTGATATGAATGGTGTGTAATTCTTTTTGGCATATATTAGTTTGATGGTTTTGTATATGTGACCAAACGCACTTTCCTAGCATTTGATTTTATGCAGTATTGTTTGCAACATGTAAACTTATAACTGATTTGAGATAGGTACTAAAAAGCACATGCCTTAAGAAAGGTGTCAACATTAGTAAAAACCGCAAACAGTATGATATGTGACTATTTTGCATTAACTTTCCATTTAAATAAGGGAAGTCACACTGATATCCTTTGAGGTGACTCTCATTACACTAACACATTCCTTGTTTGCAAAATAGCACTAATATCCTTGATTTATTTTATTTTATGCACTGCCTTTACGCCCCTGGACCCTTGGTTGTTTATGTTGGAGATTCTGATCGACTAGAGATATGTTTAAGTTCAAATGTAGGAGTGGGTATAAAACTTACCTTATAAGTTGCTTTTGTGAGGTTAACTGGCTTAAACTCTATTTTCTAAGAGTTGAAGTAATTATAGCTCTTACTTTATGTATAAACTTATAAAGCCACCCATAATTATAACCAAGAAAATGAGTTGAGTGTAATTTTCCAAGCAAGAAATTGTCAGGGTAATAAGTGCTGATCATAGTGGTCAATGGAATATCTTCTATAAAAATATTGTCTGTTGGCAACCACAAATTAATTTATGTATCTGAAATAGCTTTTAAAGAGCATTGCACCCAACATATTTATGTTCTTGTCTGTACCTTTCTTTATCTACATCAATTATTGTTTGATAGCCATCGGTTGGCTTGTGTTTGTAATAACTATTTTTAGAGTATATTTGGAATCAAATATTTAAACAATCTAGAGTTGATTTGATCTGAAAATAATTTATTTAGGATAAAATTTGTTATGAAGTTATACGACAGAAATTGACTTTGATTTGGAAAAGCGGTTCCATTTTTTAGTGTTCTAATTGAAGTATTTTAAATCGAATGGATTTGAGGAGAATTGTTTGATATGAGTTTAATTGCCATTTGATTCAAGTTAATTATATAAAATCAATTAATCTAATCTTTAATGTGATTTAAAATCAATTTATCCAAGCAAACATGGAATTTGATTTCTAAATCAGTTCAAGTCTTTTTTTGTGCTGATTTTTAAACAGAATATGTTTTTTTTCAAAATCGAGTAAGATTACTCTTGTTTTTATGATTCCAAGCCCAACTTTTATTCATATTTTTTGTTTATACTTCCATACTCGTAAATTTAGTTAAGTTTTGATTGTTTTTTTCTCCGAATTCCTATAATTCCCCTGATTTTTTCTTCTTCTAACACCTCTGTAGTTTCTTCGGGATGATAAGTATTTGCCAATTACTCAAGCATAACATTCATAGTAATAATAGGAGTGGAGAAAGTCCAATTAACAAAGGAAGTTTTGCTACCCTCATCCATTGACACATGGTTATGTACTCAAATGACTTTGTTATTAAGGAGCTGATCCTATATAATCCAGAATATCTAGATTATATATGTATTACTAAGAATGCTTTTATTTATTCCCATATCATATCTTTGTTAATAGAGAATATCAAATCTCCTCTATTTATTGTATTGATTCGTTTTTCTCAATATAAATAAATCATCTGTATTGTCTCAGAAACACACGGTTTCAGCTCAATGTTTCTCTCTTCTCTAGAGTTTAGCAGACTTGTAGTGTTTCAGTTCTTTCATAATCAGTAAGGTTCTAAAGGCATGTCTTACTTGAACAAGAACAGTGTGTGTAAGATACCATTCTGTTGTCCGACATTGAAGGTCCTGAATTGATAAACCTATTACCCAGTGACACCTTCCAGTGAAATGGTTGTATTGGATGTATGCGATAGGGACTAAAGTATTATGGTTGTCTAAGTCCCTCTTCAGGTATTATGGGATGCTTGGTATAGTATGTAAGTGCTTAGTTCTCCTCCTTGTCACTGGTTTTTAATGCTCGATGAAATATTAGAGTGTGTGGTTCTCCCTCCTTAACAGCTAGATTTTAAGAGTGAGTTCCCCGAGTGCTTGAGTGCTTATCACTGTGCAGTGATCTCTTGTTTTTATTTCAATTCCTTTTGAATTAAAAGAAGATATTTCTGCCATATATATCGAGGCTGGTGGTTTGTACTTTTTTCTTTCAAGGGTTTTTTCAATTTAGTGCAGCTGATTGCTGTGCAGATTTTGATGAATAAGTTTTCTTGATTTCAATCAGTGATTGACAGTATTTTTTCTGATGTGGTATACATATTGATGTTAAATATTATTCATTACAGGTTTTTCCATATGGATCAGTTCCATTGAAAACTTATCTTCCAGATGGAGATATTGATTTAACTGCACTCAGTTGTCAAAACATTGAGGATGGCTTGGTATCTGATGTTCGTGCTGTTCTTCATGGAGAGGAAATCAATGAAGCTGCTGAATATGAAGTAAAGGATGTTCGTTTCATTGATGCAGAGGTTATTTCCGCTTTCTTAATTGATGCCTTATCAGAAATTGAATGCATTTTAGTTTAAAATTTATTTTATGCCAACTGCCTAAGTTAGAAATAAAGAGTTGTCAACTTGTTATCACTCATGAGCTTGGAAAAAGTTGGATCTGTATTTACTTTTTACTTTTTTTGGAGGAGAACATATTTCACTCTCAAGTATGGGCCCAAGCATTTTTCCCCTGTATTGAAACTTTGAGTCATTTAAAAGCATCCAAATAATTGCTTCTTCTTTTACCCACCCCCTATTTCTCTTTTCTGAAGCTGTCAGTTTTATGCATGTTCTGTTTGTGCTATTTGCTCAGTAAGTAATGAAAATGTCTTTCCACTTCTCAACTTGTTACTTCAATCTATGTAAAGTTAGTTTACTTTATTTTGGTAGCTTTGACTAGATCTAGAGCAGCACCTGGCAATTTTTGTTGATTTTAAATTTATTTATGTTTTTTCATCATACAAGGACAGCAAAATTAGTGTATCCGTGTAACTTTGCTAAGTTGATGTGCTGGGCTGATTTTGTTAGCCAGTTTGTTGTGGACATAACTTTCATATATCAGTATTCCTTATACCTATATTGAATCTTTTATTTATCTATGATGCCTAATGTGCGTCTTTGGTGCAATATTTGTGAATTGATTTTCTTTCTTTTTAATTTAATTGTTGATATTTTTATAGTTCATATGTTTGGGGTTCTTTTTCTGCAGGTTAAGCTTGTTAAATGCATAGTACAGGATATTGTTGTAGACATCTCTTTCAATCAGTTAGGAGGACTCAGTACATTATGTTTTCTTGAGAAGGTATTACAATTCGTCCTTGCTCAATATGTCAGATAGCATAATTTTTTATTCCATTTTCTTTATTTGAGTCTCAAGACCTTAGAAACAAGTATTATTTGTTGCTATCTGTATCCATCCGCATGTCACGGTCTGGAGTATTGTGTTACTACAGTTTGACTCCTCCTTTTGTTTTATATAATAATATTATATAGCATATCTGTTCCCGGTGTATGGTATTAAGTAAATTCTGTTCTTATAATTTATAGGTTGATCGTCTTGTTGCCAAGGATCATCTTTTCAAACGTAGTATTATCCTGATTAAAGCTTGGTGCTATTATGAGAGCCGTGTACTGGGTGCTCATCATGGTCTAATTTCAACATATGCTTTGGAAACCTTGGTTCTGTATATTTTCCATCAGTTTCACGTATCCTTAGATGGTCCTCTAGCAGTAAGTTCTCCATCAAATATACCTGGATCATACTTTTGCTTATGGAAAAGAAAATCTGCATCACATGATGATGGTGATGCATCCTTTCAGTAAGAATTTTGTGCACTCTGCCCTTTTTCCAGGTTCTCTACAGATTTTTGGACTACTTCAGCAAATTTGATTGGGACAATTATTGTGTTAGTTTGAAGGGACCAGTTAGCAAATCTTCTCTGCCTAATATAGTAGGTAGGCATATTTTTCTGTTTTTCTTTTTGGTTTTGTCTTGCAGCTTTAGGTTTTTTATTGGTTTCTTGCTTTGTGAAGCTGAGGTTCCTGAAAATGGAGGTAATACCCTATTGACTGAAGAATTCATTAGAAGCTGTGTGGAATCATTCTCAGTACCATCAAGGGGGGCCGATTTAAATTTGCGTGCATTTCCCCAAAAACATCTTAACATCATTGATCCATTGAAGGAAAACAACAATCTTGGCCGGAGTGTCAATAAAGGCATGTAACGTTTAACTTTTATTCTTGATGACTATTGAATTGTGTTTTAATTTTGTGGTTAGGTTGTTTAATGATATTCTTTACCTAGATTTTTCATGTTATCTTCTTTTTAAAGATTGTTTTGTTTTAATCCTTTTAAGGGGATAATATTTACCATTGAACTTATTGAGAGATAACTATATTCCTCTTTTGAGAATGTTGGAGATCCCATATCAATTAGAGATATAACCAAATTAAGTATATAAGTGGGTGAAAATTTCACCTTAAAAGTTGGTTTTGGTGTTGAATTAGACTTAAAATCCACTTTTTATGAGATATCAAAGTCTATCCTAGTGAGGTTTAAGTTTGTTATGTTGTGCCGCTGGTTATAGGGCCATTACTAGCATAAAGGGGGTGTGTCACTTGGCTGTGCTATTGGTTTTAATGATTTATCAAAAACCCCAAATGCTAATTTTCTCCATAAGCATTTCATGAATTGTGTCAGTTGAGTTTGTCAAGTTCTACTTGAATAAGCACTTAAGATTAAATTGCAAGGTATGAGACATTAGTCCCACATTGAAGTATGGGATTCTGTGTGGGGTTTATAAGACATTGGGTGCTCCAACTACAATAGCTAGCTTTTGTGTTGTGGCTCTCTTTGGGTTCTTATCCATTATTACCTGGGCCTTCTACCATGCCTCTCTGCTGCAAAGTGGCGTTGGTGATGATGCCAGCATTACGTATTTGCTGGTCCTTGTCAAAGGACTAGTGCTCAGCCAGTCCGTGTGAGTGGTGTGGTGGATGAGAATTGAGTCTCACATTGAGAGAACGAGATTCTAATGTGGGGTTTATACCTCTTTGGGCTCTCAAATATAATAGCTAGCTTTTTTGTTGTGGTTCTCCTAAGGTTCTTATTACACTTTGTCTGTCCAAAATTCCACACACGGCCCTTTAAAATTTCTACTTGAATATTTTGACTCTTAATTCTTTTGAAATATGTCTCTCTGGTCAAATGTGATATCTTTAGGTGGTATAGTTTAATGCTTTGCTTTTAAAACCTAATCTTAATTCCTTTGGTGATGGAGTCATCCTTCATTGAATCTGACTTGGTATCCATATCACCCCCTCATTTTTGGTAAGAAATGCTATCTGAAAGCACCATTAAATCAGCTATTCATATCTCCCACCTTATGTTAAGATCTCTAGCAATGGCTTTTTGGAAGGTATCCTTTTCGTTGTAGACACCCTTCAGAGTGAAAATGTAGTGTAGACAATTCTCTCAAGTCACACTAGTATAATTCTTATGGAGGTACTTGTTAGAAGAAATGATAATTGGTAAACGTTTAGTTAATCAAAGATTTGGGATGTCAAACTAGAATCTTTTACAAAGTTGATAAAAGCAAAGAAGCTTAAAACCGTATTGTATGGTCTTGATGCATCTACATCATGTTTTTTTGTGTATGCTATTTTGATGCACTTAGGTTTTTCTTTCATTTAGTTTTTGTTTTTCGATGGAAAGTCAGAACAGTTATCTATGGATAAACTAATGTTATTATATTTTAAGGTTGAAATGCATTTTTGGCCCCTAGATTTTACCTCGACTATTCCTTATACTTTATAATTTTTGGTTTTGGCCCATATAGTTTCGTTTTCTTTAGGTTTTTGTCCCTGCCACCGACATATGCCACTAGATGTACAAGAGGACCATCAAGATAAATGTTTGGTTAACTATAAGATTGCAAACTTAAATGTTACAAAACTATGAGAATCATAAGGTATTACACTACCTTTACAAACATTGTCACTGCAATAGTACTGGGACTATATGTGCTTTGTTTTGTATAGTGTCCATGGACACACAGAAGCATATAAAAAATAGTTATAGAGGCCTTGCTTTTGTTCGATGTCTCTTCCTGATGGTTGCGTTATTCTTTTTTATTTCAGGTAATTTTTTCCGAATACGCAGTGCTTTTAAGTATGGTGCCCGTAAACTTGGCTGGATTCTTATGTTACCAGACGATAGAATAGCAGATGAGCTTATTAGGTTCTTTGCAAACACTCTGGAAAGGCATGGAAGCACTCACGTGAATGTAGACAAGTCAGTTTTGAGCTTACCTACAGCATCCAAGGATGGGAAACCTGGAAATAAACATAATTATGGAAGTAGAGAGGAAATACAAGATGCCTCCTCTTTGGCAGGGGAGTTCTTTGATTCCTCCGGGGATGGAAATGCAGTTGCAAGTTTTAAGCTTAGTGAAGATTCTAGGGATTTTGCAACATCTGGGGTATTGGATATAACAAGCGCCAATGATTTGTCATATTGTTCAAATGGGCAAATTGAAAATAATATTTCAAACAGTGAACCTGCTCTAAATACTGTTATTGATGAAGGTATGGTGAGCAATTCTCCGAGATCACATACTGATGAAAAGAATATGGCATCTTATGGTTCAGCTGTTTCAACATATGGTAATATCCTTGAGAATAATTTCTTTCATAGTGATAGATACACTACTAGTGTTTCTGGGGGTACTGAAGCTTCAATGTCGTTGTTGGATCTTACTGGGGATTATGACAGTCACATTGGAAACTTACAATATGGTCAGATGTGTAATGGTTATAATGTCTCTCCTGTTGTGCCTAGCCCTCCTAGATCTCCGAAGTTCCCAAATAGGAATCCATGGGAAACTGTTCGGCAGTGTGTACAAATTAATCACAGTATTCGTTCTCAGGCAAACTCAAATTGTGTAATTGGGCAACAAGTTTACGTCATCAATCATCCTACACTTCCAATGACGGCTTTCGCTTCAGAAGAAAAAAGGAAAATTCGAGGAACAGGCGCATACTTCCCCAACATGGTATTTAAAGTTTATAGTTATTAAAATTGGACAGACACTTCTAATCTATTCATACACATACTTTCTAGTGATTGAGTCATCATCTAATAATTGTTAAGCTTTTAATTTTGCAGAATTCTCGTCCATACAGGGATAACAGGCCAATTCCAGGAAGGGGAAGAGGCCAAGCGCCAGGTTCTCATGGGCATCTGCAGAGACACACCCGTAACAATGGCTTGGCCCTAGCCCCACAAGAAATGAATTTGTCTGCGGAAGGAACCTTTGAATATTCTCTAGAAGGATACTCTGCTATTGGTAGCACCAAAACAAGATCATCTGAAACGTATTTCCCTCAACCTTCTACATGGGTGTCACATTATGCTAACGGTTTCCTTAACCCATCTGAGAAACATGAATCTGGATCTGTAATCCCTCAGCTTCGTGTAGCCCCAAGAACTGATATGAGCAATTACCCAGACTCTGGGATTTCTACATCTAGGGGCACTGTGCCAAACACGGGTGTGGTGACAGAGGAGAAGTCTAATTCATTGTCTGTAGTTGATTCCAAAAGGTAATATAATTCTTCCAGTATTGATTATTTTGTTGCTATTGAGATTATTTATGATGTTAAATGGTAGCAACTTTCATTAGAGCTTAGTTTGTACTCCTAGTTTTCCTCTCCTTTAAAGGGGGTGTTGGTTTGAGATTCAGGATTGACGCGCAAGCTTATCATTTGAAGAATGAAGATGACTTTCCTCCACTTTCCCACTGAGTGCCAGTGAAGGATGGTGAATATGTAATAGCATTAGCAGTAATGGTCATTACATGGAAACTATTATGACTTGCCTACCTTTCAGCAGGTGCTACCAAAGGATGGCGTTTTTGTAAGAAGTAAGAACAATGTGCATTCGTCTCAAAAATGAAGATAGCTTCCCTCAACACTGGGTCTCTTCTAGAGATTGGTGAACAGATAGAAATGAGAGTACCAAATAAGTAGAAAACTGCTGGGAGTAGCCTTAGAAACTAACGAAATAGACTAAAACTAGATCGAGTGTTCTGTTATCCGTGTTCTCTCTTTTCTTCATTTGGTCCTTTGTACAAAGGTGCATGTATATTCTGGTTTCTTTTTTGTCTCTTACATCCGTTTTTATTTTTCATTATTTAGGGATGTATATATCAGGTGATTTCCTGAGGTTGAGTTTATAGTTCTGTTCTGTTGTTTGTAGCTTTGAAGTGTACAACCGAAAGTTTAGATATCTTACTGAAATGGATACCCAAAATTTTCTGTCAGTTGCAGTAAGTATATTTTAGTATTTTTCCTTGGCTTTTGGGTGTTCCCCCATGATTTTGTTCATGACCTTGCTTGATGATCTCAAAATTGAAGAAAGGCCTGAATGGCTGAAATGCTGTGTCTGTGAGGAGAGGCGACTGCTCGTTTTTGTTTGCTTCCTGTTGAATATGGTCGATGCAGTGTGTGGTAGATTGGGTGGTGAATTGTGTTTGATTATCTAGCAGGGATATATGAAATCTGAAGTAGTGTATTGAGGAAAAGATGACGGGGTCTCTCGTAAGATTGTTTAGTCTTTACGTGAAAAGAAAACAGTAAGTTTATTGAAAGAAAATTACTCTGGAAAGAGTTGGAAGAGGATTGAAGAAAACTTCAATAGAAGCATTACCCAAGACCTTGGTGTGTTTTTGTGTTTCGTGAATGTAGTTTTTTTTAGTAAAGTACAATGACTTTATTCGATTCATTTTGTGATTTCACTTGGTGAGATTAGCCCAGCCCCAGATGTTACTGTATCTGAATATAGATGCTTGATGCGTGGCTGATGTTTTTTCTAGCAATGTGTTGTCTTTAATTTAATATAAATTGAGACGAAGTATTGTTCAATTTATGTGATATTTTATGCTTATTTTTGTTCATTACAGCAGTGTCTTTGGTGGAGTCCTTGGCCATTCGAATTGCCTTGATGATGCCCCTCAGAAAAATGCGTGGTAGTAATCATGATGTTGATAAGATTTTGTGAATAGACGTAGACTTGATTGAATCTAATCCAGCCAAAAGCAGGATTCATATAGAATTAGCATATTTTTTTGTTTGGATGTAAGTTGTATTTTTACACTAGTCAAGATTTTATCGTTGTACATAAAATATAGTCTTATCATGGTAGGATTCTTTAGCAGGCTATTTGGTGCGAAGAGCGACCCGAGTAGAAATGCCTAGTACTGTTTTGTTGTCTTTATTCATTTTTTAGCACAACTACTTTTTATTAAATAAATATCTTAAATTTATAGAAATTATTAATTTTTTTATTCCATGAATATAATCTTCACGTTTAGATCAAAAATATTTTTCTATTTTGTATCATTAACTTAATTACTTAAATGTTAATGTGATTAACAAAATGGAAAATATTAAGATAAGGTGTTATAATAAATTAGGAAAATTATATCATTATTACATAATTCAATCAAATAATTTATTAATTCAATAGATAAGGAAATCAAACAATTTACTTTCATTTTCTAATACATTATAAATAGTTTTTTCACTTGATTTTAATATTGTATTATTTAAAATGATATAATATACTTAAACATCTAAAATTTATTTTTAATATATTGTTTTTTATTATTTTATTCGTGTTTTTTTTTTACCTTTTTTATAATTTACTTTTCATATATGAAGTAAAGATTTTCACAATATATTATAATCATTGTTCTTTTTAAATAATAATAATAATAATAATAATAATAATAATAGTAATAAAATAACGTTGTAGCACAGCATCAAGTTTAGCATATTTAAAAGTTATTAAGTTAATTATGTATTTAATTTTTATATATTAGTGGTTTTTCTTTAATTGATTTACTGATAAGTATAATGTGGTATAATTTATTTTTATTTGAAAGATCTAATACTTCATAACTTTTATATCAGCCTATATCATTTAACCATATTTATTGAAAATCTTAATTCCTTACAGGTAATTGGCTGGACAAAAATATTTCATATGTCTTTCTTCCTAAGAGCAAGTTTAGTTATTTATATATAATATAAAACCTTTATTTATTAAATAATAAATAGTAATATTATTGTTAATTGGTTCTTACTCCAAGTTACGATTTCTTTTTAAATTTTTTCTTGTGAATAATTTTTTTATTTATATCTATTTTTATATTATTATTATTATACGATTTCGTAGAGACAAATGTTTACATTAAATGTTTGGATCTAGGTTTTTCTGTAACTTATTCCGTGAAAATTTCAAGTTCAAAAGATGCTAAAACTAGAGGGACTGTAAAGTAATTTTAATCTTTTAGGAACTAAATTTTAGAAAAACGTATATTAGGAAGTATCAAAGATAAAACGCTGCTATTTTCGGAGAATAAACAATGAATTACAAATTCATATTTATTTGGAAGTTGTAATTCTGGTTTTTAAATCTTCCTTTTGTATAATTATTTTGTGCACGTATATAAATAATAATTTGTTTAGATTAACTTAGTGATCAAATGAGTATGGATAAAAAGCTTTGTTTTGCTTGACTTCACCACTATGTCATTCATATAAACTTCAATTGTATTCACGAGTAGATCGTGGAACAACTTATTCAGAAAGTGTTGATAAGTTACTTCAGCATTCTCAGGCTTTGTTTGTTACGCACGACAAAAAAGATGTCAAACGTGAAAAGTAAAAAAAAATACGAAAATTGAAAAGAAAATTCACATAAACCAATAAATATATATGGGTTAAACTTTATGCTCCCTCTTCCCAAGAAAGGCGAGGAAAGTTTGAGTCTATAATTAAATAAAATAATAAATTTAATTATAATTAAATAAAATGTATTAAAAATATTTATTTTAAAATAATAAATAATAAAAAATATATAATAATTTAATAATGTTAAAATAATTAATAAAATACAATATATTTAATTTTTAATATATATTTTAGCTTTAATTTTATTTTATAAATTATATTTAATTTAATTTATTTCTTAAAAAAATTGTTCTATCAATTATATCTATCACATTACTTACAATTTTTTATAAACTTTTCTTTCATTTCTTATCATCTTTTCCTTAATTCAAACACATATACTTTTCACACACTTTCACTTCAAATCCACTCTTTTTACACTTCCTCAACTAAACAAAACATTAAGATTAAATGACATGACCTTGTAACTATAATTGGCTTTCTCAATCATGAATGTTGTCTACTCTTCATCAGGGGATACATCCTAAACTGGTTATACCCCGAGTAAACATCATAATCTGGTCATGCACTCGTACCCAGATATGGTGTCAACGAGCCGATTGATAGTCGGTAGTAGGTAGGAAAAACCTTGTTCAAATTTGTATAGTCAACACACATCCTCTACTTGTTGCCAGACTTCTTTACCATGATCACTTTACTAGATAGATAGTATACACAACCTCCCTGATGTATCTAGCACGGGTTAGCTACGACTCCTCTTGCTCTACTACACCACGCCATTCCTCTCCGAGCTTCCTCCTCTTCTAGGCTACAGGTTTGGTCTGGGTAAGGTGCCAACTTGTGGCATATAAAATCAAGATCTATGCTAGACATGTCGGCAGGACTCCACACAAAGAGGTCACCATTGGTGACGAGAACTAGCTCAATCTCCTTCCTCATAAGTTGATGTGCACTTATGCCTAAGTGAGTAGTTTGGTGTGGTAGGGAACTGAGCTAAACAATCATCATTAGTTTGTCGAATTGGGTCGTCCTTCTTCCAACTCGGCACGGGGATCAAGATCAACCTCTTCCGCCTCTTCTACCTCCTTGGTCTTTAGTGACTCAATCTCGACATTATGGCATTCACCTGAAAGCTCCATCATCAACTTGGTCTGTGAACATACTTATGATTGGATCAACTGATAATAAGTGGACTAAACCCAATATTAATTAATAATATTTGGAAGAGTCCTTATGATCATCTAAGTCATTTTATTTTGTCTTATTTAAGAATAAAAATACAGTTATCTTTAATACTTCTTTCTAACTTTTGGAAGCATTTTGCATACACTATTCATTTTCTTTATTTTATACACACATCATCATTGATTGAGGAATGACAGCAGGATGATAACTCAAAGCTCTACTATTTCATATTGTAATTCTCCTTATCCCTATATAATTTGATGTACTAATGTGCCAAGATTCAATTGAAAATTATTTCTTTTCCTTTCTACAACTAAAGTTAATTGTTTAATTTCTTTTGTTTAAAAATTTATTTCTAGCTATTGAAACCAATTTGAATAGTCTATTTTGTTGTATTTAATGATAGGTCAAACTTATTTCCTAAGGTTACATTTTCCTTTTATAGGGTTTTGGATGGGCCTTCAAGTGAATGGGTTGGAGACCCAATTTATTAGTATATTATATGAACTATTGTACATAGTGTCCATGATGATAGTTGTCATGTGATTATATTGTTAATGTCACGTGTTTAATGATTATCGTTGGATAAAGTTTATTGAACTTATGAGAGCATGCCGGAGAGTATTCGGTCGGACGACACATATAGTGTCTTTTCATTGTTACTGACACCTATTCGATTAGTCACAACATACAGATTATACAATTATACATTGATTGAAGTGATCAGCCTACCCTATAGTACATAAAATATCCTAAGAAATATAGTGAAAATTTTTAATTTTAATCTCTTTAGTCTTTAATCTATGATTTTATTTTTGAATTTTTATGATTTTAGATTTCATATTTTTAGACAATAAAATATATCATTTAAGTGTAACATTCAATTTTATATGTGTTTTACTTTAATTTATTTAAATCATAAACACAAATTTCATTTAAGGTAAGTAATTTAACTTAAAAAAATATACGCAAATTCCTAGAAAAAGAAAGCATAAAAATATCATAAACAACATTCAAAACGATATTATATAATTTAATACTTGGTTGTAACATTAGCATCACAAGCACCATTTCAGGTGAAATAATCTTGAAAAGTTTAACTAATACATCTAATCATGTCAAAATGAACGATATTCAAGAAACGAAAATAAATTTGGTAAAGATAGGAATCCCATAATGAGGGAAAAGTTTCTTTCTTACAAACAGGACACTACATGATTTGTCAACCCTAATCACAATATCCATGGAAATTAATTTAGGTAGTCTTTTGCATTATATTCATACAACAAAAGCACCAGTGGTCTAGTGGTAGAATAGTACCCTGCCACGGTACAGACCCGGGTTCGATTCCCGGCTGGTGCATTTCTCTAGCTGTGAGGAAACTGTGTCATTGTGATGGATGGGTCTATCACATTCCTCTGATCCTTCTTCAGACGAATCGTGACACATCTGAGCTATTTATTTTTCTCCCAACTTTGATTTCAATTTTTTTTTCATTAATCTCATTTATTTTGTTAAAAGGTATATTTCAATTGAAGTATTAATATTAATTTTATGTTTGATGATATTTTAGTTTAGGAAAAGAAAGAGGTTTTGTAGCACAAAGAAAGGGTTTTTCATTTGGCACTCTTGTCTGCAGGGATTCCATTATCTCTGCTCGCACGTCAAAGCTTTTGAAAATTACAATTGAAGATCCTGCTATGGAGAATCATCAAAAGGGCAGAGAACAACCTAAGAAAGTGAAGATTTTGAATACGAGTTCACTACAGATAAACGAAAAAGATGCTTCTCAGTTGGTTGGTTCCATCGTGGAAAAGGGTATCTCTGATTCACCCAACGACTGCACAACACCCTTCATCTCTTTTCCCAAACCCACTGTTCTTCCTTTCCCCGTTGCGCGCCACCGTTCACATGGCCCTGTAAGTGCCCCTTGTTCTACTTCAACTCCGCTTTTGCTTACCCTTTTCGTTGTAAAGCTTTAATATTCTTATATTGTATCGTATCTTGCTTGAATTTAATGGAAACGAAGTTGTGTTGTGAGAGTAAGTATGAAAAGAAAAAAACAAACAGTCTTTTTCATTTTTTCTATGCTTATAGTGAGTTTAACCGAGGAGGGTATGCTTGAATTAAGATTTTGCGAGTGTTAATGGGTGATATATACGAAGTTCTACTTTGTTTTGGCATGTGGTGGGGTTCTCTGCATTTGTCTTTTTTTAAGTTGTCCTCTGCCTGTTTTTGAATGAACACAACAAATGAAATAGAGGGATTTTCTATTTTTTTCTCCCGTTAGATATGAGGATAAATTAGTTATTATTAATTGGTTTTGCGTGAAAAAAATCTATGTAGGAGTAACCAATGAACTGTTTATCAAGTCTGTTGAGCCTCGAAGGTCTTAAAAGGCTATGAAAAATGAAAACATGTGCTGTTATGGTTACTCATTTTGGTTTACTATGAATGTAATTTGTGTAAAGTGTTGTGAGCTTTTTGGATTGATAGTTTGGTTGTGGTGGTTTTACAGCATTGGCGTCCACTAGGTAGTGGAAAGGATGATAATGGTGAGGCTGATGATACTGACAATTTTGAGGATGAAGAAGATAAAAATTTACAGGAGTTTGAAAGAGTTTCAGCCTTTGCTAAGCCGGTACAGAGGAGGAGAAAAAAGGGTTTGGATTTTAGAAAATGGAAAGAGATCAGTTCGGATGATGGTCCTTCCTTGGGGAAGGAGTCAGGGGAGGGGGTGTCAAGTTTTAGCCGAACTACAGGGAAAAAGAAGTATGAAAAGGGCAGTATGAGTATAAACAAGAAAACTTCATCTTCTAATGATGATGCCATTTCTCCAATGAAACTGGATACGAAACCACTGTTAGATGACTCAGATGGTGGGTTTATCAATTCAACCAAGACTATGGATATAGATACATCAAATAAGGTGGATCATCAGGAGCAAAGTGAATTTGCTTCTGGATTAGACCAGATTTGCTCTGATAGAATTCCTGATTACAATTTTGGATCCCTAGATGAGCAAAGGCCAGGGCAAACTCACTTAAATTCAAGCTTGCTATCTTTTTCTAGTTCCAGTAGTATTATAAGTGACCAAAAGTCTGTGTCACTGGAAAGTGAAATTAATCATGAGAATCAGGTTCGAATTCAGCAAATGTCAGCTCAGGAGATTGCAGAAGCCCAGGCTGAGATAATGGAGAAGATGAGCCCTGCATTACTAAAAGTACTACAGAAGAGAGGGCAGGAGAAATTGAAGAAACGTGATAGTTTAAAATCAGAAGTGGGTATTGGCTCAGAATCTTTGAAGGGGCATAGTCAGAGTCTCCAGGATGCCAAGAATCTGCACACAGAGAATGGTGTTTCTCAATCATTGACGACACCACCATCCAAAGAAAAGCTAGATGATAGAAAAATTAGCGCACAGACTTCAACGACCGCTAGTAGTAGCACATGGAACTCTTGGAGCAATAGAGTTGAGGCTGTTAGGGAGCTACGATTTTCTTTGGATGGGGATGTTGTTGATTCTGAATGGTCATCAGTCTATGGTACACCTTTCTATTCTTATGTTTTTTTAACTATCTTTTGAGTTCTAATGTCAAGATGATGCTTTGTATGATCCCTGCATATTATAGTATCTTCTTGTACTGTTCTGGATTCTGTAGTTAACTGATATATGTTGGCTAAGATTTTCTTATTGGTCCAGTTATTGCTGACAGATTAATTTAGAAACTGGATCTGAAACTAAAAAGAGAATGAATTTCCAGAAGAAGAAAGTAACAGTGTTTATTGATATCCATAAAATCTTTATTGATATTCATGGATGTCTGGAAAATTCTATACTTCTGTTAGTATTATTGATATCCATAAAATCTTAGAATTTATGCTATATTCATTGATATCATGTTTTATTTTGGAAATAGGCTGGAGGTTAACATATAAATTTTTAATTTTCTATGTGACAATTCTCTGTCATGATACAGATAATGTCACTGAACGTGACTATCTGCGGACTGAGGGAGACCCTGGTGCTGCTGGTTATACAATTAAAGAGGCAGTGGCACTCACTAGAAGTGTGGTATGTTATTTGTTCATAACTGACGTATATTTCAGCTGGATGCAGCAGTACATTGGATGTCTGAATTTGCAACAGTTTGGATGGCTTCACAATTGGATATTGGATAAAATTTATAATATTTCCCCTAACATTTGCCATATTTTTTTAGATTCCTGGACAAAGGGCCCTTGCATTGCATCTCCTGTCGTCTTTACTTGATAAGGCATTGCACTATATTTGTAAAGACAGAACAGGGCATATGACAAAACACGAGAACAAAATTGACTGGGAGGCTGTTTGGGCTTTTGCGCTGGGTCCAGAACCTGAGCTTGTGTTGTCACTTAGGTAAATTTTACTTTTTGGTCCAAGCTGTTGATTTGATATTATCAAGTACCTGCTATGACTGAGTGAAGATGCGGGTCCTCTTTTTCCTCTTTTAAGAAAATGAATATTGATGTTTATATTGCAGTTAATAATTTAGTACACAAGTTGATTGGTTTGGATATAAGTAAATTTCAAGCTTGGTTATGTGTATAATTGTAATATGACGTCCATCTGACATGTGATACGGACTCAATGAAGCTAGAGAGCAAATATATTTTGACATTATTGAGTATTTACTGTCTTGTCACTCAAGAAGCCAGCCTTATTTATTTTAAAATTCTGTGATCCGACCACCCCATCACTGTTCTACTGCTTAGTTTTGGGGTACGTTTTCTTTCTGTGGTTGCTTTCTTCATTCCAGCTAGTTGTCTTTCCCTCTGTTACCCTATTTGTGAAGCTTTTATTTATCAAATTTGAAAATGCATATCCTATTTGTGAAGTTTTTATTTATCAAATTTGAATATGCATATCTGCCTTCTCTAGCCCTTAATACTCAATGATGCGCAGATTTAGCTGTGACATTGGTTCTCATTTGTTCTAATGTTGCTCAGCAGTTCCCTTTCTCTGGAATAATTTGTTTGGTGTTCTCAGTGAATATTGGCCTTGTTCCTAGAATCTTCAGCTGTTCCTATATGTTAATTTTAGAGGATTTGGTTCTAGTAGAGAAGTCAAAAGGTTTTGGTGTTCTTGCTTAATGCTAGCTTCGCTCTCTTGTTGAGTCTTCTATAGAGTTCACTTGGGAATGGGATCAAGTAGTTTTTCTAGCTTCTTTGTGGTGTTCTGGTTATGTTCTTTTTAGGTTTTTTTTTTTTTTTTTTTTTTTTTTTTTTTTTTTTTTTTTTTTTTTTTTTTTTTTTTTTTTGTTTTTTTTTTTTGTTTTTTTTTTTTTTTTTTTTTTTTTTTTTTTTTTTTTTTTTTTTTTTTTTTTTTTTTGTTTTTGTTT
>Ga0209489_101019_pt1 | contig 56831 bp, 18 predicted proteins | sample SiratrowhiteBW_FD_187527 | JGI IMG/M metagenome (GOLD analysis project Ga0209489, IMG submission 187527) | Root nodule microbial communities of legume samples collected from California, USA - Siratro white BW (SPAdes) (version 2) | ecosystem: Host-associated > Plants > Roots > Nodule | place... | reverse complement strand
CCCTTACCTTAATCGCAGTGAAAGTTCTCTCTAACACTCCCAAAAGCTTAAGATCCTCAGGAACTCGAATCTGCACCAAAGGACCTCTGATCAACGATCAGACCAACACACTAGGAAACTGAGCTCACAGAGGCACCGTCTGATGGCTCAGATGCCACATGCGAGCTCAGTAAGCAGAGGAAAAACAAAAACCTAAATTTGCTCTAAGGAAAAGGGGCAGAAAACGAACTTACTCTATTGGAGATTCTGATCGGATAGACTTGCTCTATTCTCCGCCACGAGTCCAATGGTAGGCTCCGCTCAAGAAACTGATGGAAGACAGACGCGAAGTCTCAGAGAGAAGTCAGAGAAGAGGGAGGTCAGAGGTTTTAGAGAGATGATGGCTCAAGTGGGAATGAGACTTGATTACTAACTTTTTCCTATAAATACGTATTTTCAGTTTAATAATATAATAATCAAATGTTCATTCCACTTTTACTACTTCTACTCAGATGATAGATTTTCTAGGTTGTTACATAAGATAAAATTAGATTACATAATTATGACTCAAAGTATTCAAACAAATCATAATTAATTTTAACAAATAATTAAATAATTAAATTAATTATATATAATCCTATAACTAAACTTAATATAAATAATGATATTTTATATAAGATTTAATAAATGAGTATATTAAAACAAACATATTATTATAGCGATTAAAATAACATAAAAAGTTGATACATAATATTGAAATACACTCAGATTTAAAAAAAAAATGGACGCTTTAATTTTATTTTTAAAATTTAAAATTTTATAATTTTTAAAAACTAATAATGGATTATTATAATAATCTTTTTATATACAATATATATTAACTAATTTCTAAATTTTTGACTAATTTAGAAATTTTTAATGATTAAGTTTCCAATGTTTTCAATGTCTAAAAGAAAGCTAAATCTGAACATTTATGAAAAAAAAAATTATAAGTAGGTATTCCTTATCGTTAACATCTTAAACCATCTAAAATTTAAATTTTATTATCATTTAACTTTAATGTCTTCTTAAATATATTACACTTTTTCTAACATTTAGAGTGATTTTTAATTCTTAAAACACAAATATAATTATTATTAGAAGCTATCTTCTAAATGTTTTCAGGAATTTCAAGTCATTTTCAACCCACCAACAAAATAGTTACATATTTTAAAAGTCATTATCTTTAGATATTCCAGGGAACTCTCAATAAATTTTAATAATAGTTTTAATAAATAACTATATATAATTAAATGGCAATATAAATAATAATATTTTAAATAATATTAAGTATATTAATATGTTAAAATAAATAAATGATTATAATAAATAAATAAATAAATATATATTCTTTTATGTGTCTCAAATGTTTTTGAAATACCTATTTTTACTGGTGAAGCGCTGCTAGATACAATTATCATAGATGGAATAAATGATAGCACAATAATTTTACTATTCTAAAGTATTCACTTTAACTACGCACTTATCTAACACTCCATTTAACTACATTAAAAAAACACTAAACACATTTCTTATAACTTTATAAAAACACTAATTTACACACACTCAAAAATCCTAAATACTCCCTAAAATTGATTAAAAACTTTAAACTCATTACACATTAACATATCTTAACTATATTTTAAGAAGACACAAACACTTAAAAACTCTAATTTCACTTTAACTAATACTTCATACAACCTTAGTTAAAAAAAAAAACTAATTATACTAACCTACACACACTCAAAAGGCTTGAGCACACTTTAAAACTAATTAAAATCTTTAAAGTCCTAAATCTATTTGTATACAACTATCTATTAACCTTAAAAAAATTATAGAAGTAGGAAATTTTCAGTCAAAGACTCTCCTTACCCTACACCTTTGAGGTGACACCACATTTTGAGCTACCAGTTACTACTAAATCCATTGTTATCCACCATCTCTAAATCCATTTTCACTTATCCTAAACTTTTTAACCAAAGACTCTCCTTACTCTAAACTACCCTTTTCACTTACTTTAAACTCATTACATACTAACAATTTTTACTAAACTTCAAAAATACACAAACACTTAAAATCTCTAACTTCACTTTAACTACAGACTTTAACTAACACTCCAAACAACCTTAGTAAAAAAAAAAAAAAAAACTGATTATACTAACCTACACACACTCAAAATACCTCAATACACTCTAAAACTAGTTAAAAGCTTTAAAATCCTAAATCTATATGTACAAAACTATCTACTAACTTAAAAAAACTCTAAAAATAGGCACTTTTCAGCCAAAGACTCTCCTTATCCTAAACTTTTGAGTGAACACCTACCTTTTTAGCTGCCAGTTACATACTCTCCCCGAATCCATTACCACCGACCCTCTCTAAATCCATTGTCATTCACCCATAGAATAGTAATGTACTTGAAGAGTTATTATTCATAATAATATTAATAAGTAATTATATATATATATATATATATATATATATATATATATATAATTAACTATCAATATTAATAATAATATTTTAGACAATATTGAATATATTAATATATTAAAATAAATGCACGACTATAATGAATAAATAAATAAAAGTTCATATGTAATCTTAAAAATGACACTTTAAGAAAATACTTTGATTTTATAAAGATAAATATAATAATATTTTAATGTAATTTATAATGGCTAATCTATATTATTTTAAGTATTAAGTTGTGGTATTTATAATGATTAAATTGATGATAATGTGTAGATTAATGAAAAACTTATTAGTTACATTACAAAAAATCTAATATGTGGTAACAGTTTTAGTATGACAATTAAAAAAAAATGTTATATTATATTATATAAGTTAATACTTTAATGACTGTCACGTTTTGAGTTCAAAAGACGACATTTATAATTATCATTTTTTAAAAAATATTACTTTCCCGTCCCATATTTTCATTCCCTCTATGTTAAATAAAAATGCACGTTTCCCTCCACAGTAAAAACAATGCTAAAAACACCCTAACACATTCGTTCCCTCCAAACTCAAAACACCCCAACACCTTTTGTTGTCTTCCAAATTGAAATCACTTAAATCCAAAATAACCCATTTCGTTCCCAAACTGAAAACACTGAAGACTTTCTGTTCCCATTTCTTTCATTTTCGAATCCCTCCAGAGATTGGGTTTCGAACCGTAACTCTCCCAACACAATCAATCTCAGGTTCCTATTGTGTCATGAATCCCTAACTGATTGAAACGATTGACCGAAACTCTAACCGACTTTTGATCGCTCTCATCGATGACGAAAGATAAGAGCGTTTTGATATTTAGCTTTCTCTAAATAAATAAAAAAGAAAAAAATTAAGACATGAGCTGATAGTAGAAGAATAAAATTTGAACTTTATGATTTAGTTTCCGTTATCTTTTTTTATTTCATGGTGCATTTTCTCATTAGTTTGAATGACTTTTAGTTTAAAATTAAATTGAAATGTATTATGAACATTTTCCTTAAAATATAAAGATAAACTAAAACACATTTTGTATATAGAAAATTACACCACAAACACATTATAAATTCTAAATACACAAAAACATTAATGTTTTTGTAATATTTATTGATGTCTTTATAACCTTTATTTCTTATTATGTTTATAAATTAAAATATTTACATTTTTAAATTATTTCTTAAACTTATTTTTTTCAGTTATTTTTCATCTTAGATTAACACATATACTAATAACATGAAAAGTAAAATAGACAAGAAAAAAGAAAATTATACATAATATTTTTATATTGATTCATCTATTAAAATATACTTTGTTAAATATTCAGTCAATATATTATTTTTTTTACTATGTTGCAAAATACAACACTTTTTTATTTCATGATCAAAGTGTATCTCATTAGTTGATAAATTCTTTTCCAAATAAAAGAGCGTAATAATTTTTTCATAAAGCATTTGAAATCAAAATGTTCCGTGGATCATAATTTGATATTTCGGATTTAATAACTATAATAAACTTTGTTTTTTACCAAAAGGTTAAATATCAGTTACAAAGAGACCAACTCAACATAATTTTTTAATATATAAAACTATTTCTAATGTTTTTATTTTAACAGAATATATATATTAGAAGTTTATATTAGGTGTTTTAAGGATACAAAATAATTTGTTAAATAATATTATTAATTATCTTTTAGTTTCCAGTCAATGTTAAAGTCAATTTTTCTGAGACATTATTTATGATAAAAGATATATAAGTAATTTATGGTGAGAATAAATAAATATTTGATTGATTAATGAATGGGGAGATCTCTTATTGATAATTGAGAAAATGATGATAAATTTATTTTTGAGTGAAATAAAAAAAAAACATGTGTAATGTAAAAGAATAACATGTAAGAAAAAAAATTAAATTATAAATATACTGGATTAATCACAATTATCTTTCGATGTATTCTTCTTACACTTCTGTATTTTCTCTCTACACCTCCACAAATTCATGAAAATGACCATTATATGTTTGATGAAAAAAAAAATTAAAGAAATCCTACCCTCCTTAATTTAGTTGTATTCACCTCCACATACTCATGAAAATGACTATTACAACCTTAATGAAAATTTAAAGAAATCCTACACTCTTTAATTTATTTGCATTTTGCAAAATTAAAATTAAAAAAAATTATGTTTTAAGATGTACAATCATGAATATAAAAAAGGATATTCTAAAATATACAATTCAGAAAAGAAATTACAAAAATTATATTTTTTTATACACTGAAATATAAAGATTATATTTCGAGTTATATGATTTAAAATATAAAAAAAATTTGTATTTCAGATGATTGTATAATTCGAAATATAAACAATCCAGAAATGGTACTTTCGATATTTTAAAATATATGAAAGTGCAGGAAGAACCCATAGAAATGCGGGAGAAATGTGTCTAGTCATTTTAGGCTTAAAGTAATGGGCTTTAAGTAACGGACTTTACTTACTTATCTTTAGGTCAATTTTGATTAGAATAAGGGAATTACTACTTACACCTCCATATCTTTTTTTCTTTTTTTTCACACCTCAAATGTTTTGAAATGTTCATTTTTTCTTTGTTGATTTATATTCCTTGTCATTTTTGTGTCTCTTTTTAGATGGTAATGTTGTGAAGTACTAGTAAATGCATTTATTATAGATGGAGCAAATGGTAACAAAATAATTTCACTCATTCAAATTATTCACACTTTAATTACACGCTTTATCTAGCACTCTATTCAGCCACATTAAAAAAACACTAAACACATTCCTTACAACATTATAAAGACATTAATCTACACACTTGATAAGTATCAATTTTGAGTGTTTTTATACATGAGAAATATTGAGTACTTGTGGGGTTAAGTGTTATTTAAAATAGTAATTACTCCCAATTTTAGAGTTTTTGGATTTAAATTTATGTTTTGAGTCCTGAGTTAAAGGAAATCATTTAATCTCAATTATTGTGAAATTTCAGGTATAAAAGAATGAAGAAAATGATAGATTGGAAGATTCATGAATAAAAGAAATAAAAAGTTTAAAATAAAAAACAGCCCAAGAGAAAAGCCACTTAACCTAGGCCCAAAACCAAGTTTAAAAGGAGATTTTTAGGATTTTAGGAGACATCAAGACCTAGAGGATAGAGGCAGACGGTTAGAATCAAGATTTTCTTCTCCTCTTGCAATCTTCCTTTCATTGATTTGTAATGGCTATCATGGGTAGCTAAATTCTTCATCTTTGGGATTGAATGTAATCTTTTGAACTCATTTGTATTTTGGTGATTTTAAATATAATATTGAGTTTCTACTTCATTGATATTTTCATCTTGCACTTAATGCTAGATTTTATCTGATCAATAGAGTCTTGATTTTGATTCTTGAATTTAACTGGGAAGTACTTTTAAGTTTCTGACCTAGATGAAAATACTCAATATATTGGAATACTAGGGATAGGTGTCAGTGTATTGATTGCTATAACATCTGTTCTTAATGCTGAGTAATTTATTAAATAGCTGAGGGATCAGTGTTTAGGAAATTACCTTATGAATTTCATATCAGAGAAATCGGTGTGAATGATTATTATATGTGCATCTATAGTGAGTAGTTACTAATATTGTATTTTATTATCAAATCCAAAATATAAATGAGGGAGATAGATGAAGTTCAATCCCAGAGTCTTTCTAGATCTTGAAAACTTTCTTTTTAATTGTTATTTATTCTTTAATTGTCTTTATTAATTTAAATTACTCTCAATTCATCTTGAAACCTTTAATTGCTTAGTGAGTAGTGAATTTGAGATTTGATAGCAAAACTGTTCTCTGTGGGATTGACATCCTTACTTTATAGATCTATATTACTTTTGACTCGGTACACTTGTCGAAAAAGGTCAACAAGTTTTTGTCTAAAACTGATTAAATTTAAACTCATTACATACTAACAAATTTAACTACACTTCAATAATACAATGATACTTAAAAACTCTAACTTTACTTTAACTAACACTCCGGACAGTCTTAGTAAAAAGAACTAACTCGTTATACTAACCTACACACACTCAAAAGACCTAAATATACTCCAAAACTAATTAAAAACTTTAAAACCATAAATCTATTTGTACAAAATTATCTACTAACTTTAGAAAAAAAACTCTATTAAATAAGAACTTTTCAGTCAAAAACTCTCTTATCCTAAACCTTTGAGCCAACATTCACCTTCTGAGTTGCCAATTACACACTTTTCTCAAATTCATTGTCACCCACCTTCTCTAAATTCATTGTCACTCACCCACAAAGTAGTAATGTACCTGAAGAACCGTTGTCCATAATAGTTAGATACCTTGAGAGTCATTATGCATGCACTATTCTAAGATACTTTATTAACCACACACTTTTAGAAAATTTAGCCCCTAGAGATAATCAGATAATTGATGCTCAAGCATCTAAAAACCCAAATATCCTTGTATCTCAATGGAGATTAGTTCAAAAATAATCACAATGTAACTATTACACCAGTTTTCTTCACTAGTGGAAAAAACACTTTTAACGACAAGATAAAACGACGGTCAAAACAGAACCGCATTAAATAAAAATGTGGTGCAAATTTTGAAATTAAGTGCAACAATACAAAGGCGGTTACTCATAACAACCGCCTTCGTATCTCCCATAAGGGCGCTAGTGCCAATTTTAAATTGCTAGTTATATTCGCAGGGGTTACTACGGCGTCTAAATGCTCTAACCGCCATCCTATCTGCAAGCTCTAACGTCTTAGGTTTCAAATTTTTTTTAAAAATCAGGGCTACCACGGTGGTTGTGGCAGCCAATCGCCATCAAAACCCTATTTTTTGAAAAATTTGAAATTAAGGGGATACCATGGTGGTTGGAGCCCCACAACTACTGTGGTAGCCCCACTTTTTAAACTTTTTTTTTTTTAGTTCTGAAGGGGCTACGATGGCGGTTGTAGGGCTCCAACCGTCGTCAAAGGGGTTACGACAGTGGTTGGAGCCCCTATTTTTAACTTTACCCTAAGTCACTTTCCCCTTTACGTTTTGGTCTCTTCTTTCGCGTGTGACATCGCCCTTGGTGTCTCTTGTGCCGCCGTCCTCCATAGCCTTCTCTCTCGCGTGCCCACCATCCTCGATAGCCTTCTCTCTCGCGTGTCCACCATCCTCATTTGCCCCCTCTCTCCCACGCCTACCGTCCTCCATAGCCCCCTCTTTCGCTCGCACGCCCACCTTCCTCCATAGCCCCCTCTTTCCCTTGCATGTCCACCGTCCTCCATAGCCCCCTCTCTCGCACACCCACCGTCGTCCATAGCCTTCTTTCTCGCGTGCCAACTTCCTCCAACGCCTTCTCCTCATCCTCCATCTTCTCCTCCTCCTCCGAAACGCCCACTGTCTTGTCAGCCACAAGAGGTATGTTTTTATGTATTTTTAAAATGCTTGGATTGTTTAGATTTCTCTTTGTATGCTTTTAATGCTTTGTGTATTGAAATGGTTGTTGTTGTATGCTTGGTTGTTGTGTATACTTACATGAAAATGTGTTGGTATTGAGTCTGGGGATGTACGATCCCCGACAATTTTTATCTGATATTTTCTTACATGAAAACATATTGGTATTGAGTCCGGGGATGGTCAATCCCCGAAAATTTTTGTCTGATATTTACTTACATGAAAACGTGTTGGTATTGAGTCTGAGGATATTCGATCTCTGACAATTAGTGTTAGTATTTTAAGTTCGGAGATCTTAAATCCCCGGAAAATATTTTGTTTAATTTGTGACTTGTATAATATGGATGATTTTTTTTACTATACGTAGTCATGGATCGAAGTTGGGTAAATGCAAGTCGAATTAGTGATGTTTATGAGAAAGGTGTTGAAGAGTTTCTACAATTTGCTAAGCGGAATGTAGCGGGAGTAAATAATAAATATTATTGTCCGTGTGTGAATTGTTTGAATGGGAGAAGACAAGATTTTGAGTTGACATGAGAGCATGTTCTTTGTGATGGTTTCTTAAAGAGCTATACAATATGGACTTGGCATGGTGAAGTTTTGGAGCAATATTCTAGTGTATCTGCCACTGAATATCAATATTTATTCTGAAGATTGCATGGAAGACATGATTCGTGACATTGGAGAAGATAGTTTCCACCAAGCACATGTGTATGGTTCATTGAAAGATGATTCAGAGACAGAATTATATCCCGGTTGTTCAAGTTTTTCCAGTTTGTCAATAGTATTACGACTATTTAATATCAATGCAAGAAATGGGTGAACTGATAAAAGTTTAAGCGAATTGCTCGAATTGTTTCATCAAATTCTTTCAGAAGGTAATACATTGCCAACCAGTCACTATGAGGCCAAGAAGATATTGTGTCCAATGGGTATGGAGTACCGAAAAATACATGTTTGTCCTAATGATTATATAATGTATAGAAAAGAGTTTGAAGGATTGCATAAGTGTCCTAGATGCAAGGTATCAAGATACAAAGTAAAGAACAATGACGGTGATGAAGATGACATGAAAAAAGGTCATCCCGCAAAAGTATTGTGGTATCTTCTAATCATACCATGATTAAGACATGTTTTTGCCAATGTTAAAGATGCAAAGAACTTGACATGACATGTAAATGGAAGAATATGTGATGGGTTGTTACGACATCCTACTGATTCACCACAATGGAAGAAAATTGATTGTTTATATCCTGAGTTTGGAACTGATCCAAGAAATCTCAGACTTGATCTTGCAACAGATGGAATAAATTCATATGGTAATTTTAGTAGCAAACATAATTCATGGCCTGTTTTGCTAATTATTTATAATTTGTCGTATTGGTTGTGCATGAAGAGAAAATATATGATGTTGTCTATGATGATATCAGGACAAAGGCAACCCGAAAATGACAGATGTTTATCTTAGTCCTTTGATAGAAGACTTGAGGTTGTTACGGGATGAAGGCGTGGAGGTTTTTGATGCATATCAAAAGGTCAATTTCAATTTGCGAGCATTGTTATTTTGTACTATTAATGATTTTCTAGCATATGGAATCTGAGTGGTTATAGTGTTAAAAGACATCATGCTTGCTCGATATGTGAAGAGAACACCAGTTACCATCAACTGAAATATGGTAGGAAGACTTCTTACATTGGGCATCGAAGGTTTTTGAACCGTAATCACCATTATCGTATGTTGAAAAAAACTTTTAACGGTTGTCAAGAGGAAAGAATTGCACCTCCACCATTAATTGGTGAGGAAGTTTGTAACCAAGTGTGCCACGTCGAGGTGACCTTTGGAAAACCCTCAATAATAGCAGTGTGAAAAACATATGGAAGAAAAATTGATATTCTTTGAACTTCCATATTGGTCGAAGTTAGATGTTAGACATTGCATAGATGTTATGCATGTAGAAAAAAATGTTTGTGATAGTATAATTGAGACATTGTTAAACATTAAAGGAAAGACAAAGGATGGAATAAATGCACGTAAATATCTGGTTGAGATGGGTGTTTGGTTGGAGTTACAACCAAAACCTCATGGTAAACGAACTTACTTGCCACCAACATGTTATACTTTGTCAAAACCTGAAAAGATCAGTTTCTGTAAGTGCTTGCGAGGTGTTAAAGTACCACAAGGATACTCTTCAAATATCAAAAGCATTCTTTCAATGGATGATTTGAAACTTATGGGCTTAAAATCTCATGATTGTCATGTTCTGATGCAAGACCTTCTTCTAGTGGCTATTCATGGAATTCTACCAATAAATATTAGACAAGTCATCACTCGTCTTTGCTTATTCTTAAATGTTATTTGTAGGAAAATAATTGATCCTACTAGATTTGATGAATTAGAAAATGAAGTCATCATTACCTGGTGTCAACTAGAGATGTATTTTTCTCCTTCTTTTTTTGATATCATGGTCCATTTAATTGTTTATCTAGTCAGAGATGTGGTCTTGTGTTTTTACGATGGATGTACCCAATTGAGCGATGCATGAAGATATTGAAAGGATACATGAAGAATCCATATCGACCTGAATCATCTATTGTTGACAGATATATTATAGAGGAATCAATAGAGTTTTGTACCAATTATATGTCAGAAGTGGATGTTATAGGCATTCCAAAGTCTTGGTATGAAGGAAGGCATGAAGGCAAAGGCACATGCAGTGTGAGGGTAGTTTGAAAAGATCAACAACAGGTACTTTAGGCACACTTGTATATTTTGAACAATACTGATCATTTTTTTCCATTCTTAGAGGAACACAAAATGTTGTTGAAGTCATTGAATCCAAGTGCAAATGAGAAGTGGTTGTTGAATGAACATAACAAGACAATTTTGAAATGGAAAATTGGTGAAAAGGATTGTGATGTTGAAGAGTTGAAGTGGTTGGGCAAGAGGATCTAACTTTGATGTCATAACATGGTATACATATGATATTAATAAGTTCTCCTTTTACACAAACACTGAGGATCAGAAAAGTACAATGCAGAATAGCGGTGTTACCCTTGAGATAGAGTCAATGTACTTTGGTAGTTCAAAAGATAACAATCTTGTGATGGCTACAATAAGTTACTTTGGAGTAATTGAAGAAATCTTAAAAGTTGACTTTGTAAAATTTAGAGTTCCAGTATTTAAGTGTAAATGGGTTTATAGTAACACAGGAGTGAATGTTGATGACTTGGGTTTTACATTAGTTGATCTCGAAAAGAAAAGTTATAAGAAAGATCCTTTCATCATGGCTTACCAAGCAAAACAAGTTTTTTTTTATGTTAAAGATCCTTCTAACCAAAGGTGGTCAGTTGTCATTCAAGGGAGAAATGAACATGACGTTGAAAACCATGAGGACTTAAGAGTCCAATAAGCTGACTATTCGTCATTGTCAAGACAGTTTACCTCTACTAAATGAGGAAAATGATGTTGATGAAGTACATGCTACACGGACAAATCACAATGAAGGAATATGGGAGAACATTGTAACACTTCCATAATAAAAATAAGTAATGTTTATTTAATTGTTTATCCTATTTAATTTTATATGTTATTTAATTTTATGTGTTATCTTAATATTTTTTTTTCAATTTCAGGTCATGGATGATTCTTCAAAGAAGACTAGGGAAGCTACACGCATGAGAGTTATTGCCATTAATCGTCTTGATGGTGTCAAAGTCTCAGTTCACATAGATCCTCATACTGGTAGGGCTTCAGACCCTAATCAGGCCCAGTTTGCAAGTTATTTGGGTGTATTAGCACGAACAAAAGTCTTTATTTTGGTACCAGACTGGGATCATGTCACTGAAGCAGAAAAATATCTAATTTGGCAGGATCTTTGTGTAAGTAACTCATTTAAAGGTTAATTACATGATTAATTATCTTGTTCAATATTTAATGACTTATTCATTTAATTTTGTAGACAAGCTTTGAGTTTGAAGAATCCAGCTTCATCAGGAAGATGATTATGTCATCCATTGCCATAAAATGGAGGCAATTCAAGGCCACCTTGACCAGTATATATGTCTATGAAAAATACAAGGACAAGTCCCCTTGTCAAAAATATGGAATTGATGAAGAGACTTGGGCATAATTTGTACAAAGTAGAGAGGATCCCTCTTGGCAAGTTTGTTTTCATTTTTTTAAATCAAAATTGAATTAAATTATATGATGTCACAAAGGGAATTATCTATTTTGTAGGAGAAGAGGAGGAAAGCACAAGAAATTACACATATGAATGTTACCCCTCATCGATTGTCCCGGGGGATTATGATTTATTAGAAAAAAAGATTATGGAAGAAAAGTTCAAAAAATTACAAGATAATTCATCTTCAGATGATGTCCTTTCTCCTCCATCCCCTCCTAGTCGTCATAAGAAGTGAAAGTTGGCTAGGACTAAACCAGGAGGGCAAATGACATTTGCACAGTCTCAAGAGATTGTTAGTCGGATTGTAAGTTATTGTTAATAAATTGAGTACTAAATAATGTTTTCTTTTTTATGATTTAATGTTGACATATATTTTTATTATTTTATAGGATGACCTGTGTAGCAGAGCTCAGAGGGAAGTTTTGTGAGTCAAGGAAGACAAGATATTTTGGTTGCCGCTATTGTGAGAGAAGAGCACCCATATCGTGTCCAGACTGTTGGGTATGGTGTAGGGGTGAGACAGTTTTTTGGCTTAGCTTCCCGGTCTTCATCTGCGACTCCAGTAACAAACGACCAGCTAGCTCAAATGAGAGAACAATTAAAACAAGAATTAAGAGAAGAATTAAGACGAGATTTTGAGCAGACGCTCGAATCCATGGGCATCTCACAACAGCAAAATCCTATGCAACAAGACAAAGTATTACCTATCCCTGGGAGAGTTAGCACAAAGGATAGTTGTGCTGTTGAGGAGGAGGACACAAATACTGATATTTCATATTAGTGTAAGTTGTTTGTGGGAGATCCTCCTCGTTTAGTAGCGATTGGGAGAGTGTATGCTACAGGTTCGACGATCCACACAGTGCCACTTGAAGATGGTTTTGCTAGAGTGGTCGTTGAAGAAGTTAGACATGTAGATGCCGAGGTGCCAGTGCCCACAATAGAGGTTAGATTTGTGGGAGAGACACTTGGTACTTTTATTATTTGGCCTACACATCTCCTCAAGGCCATTCATAAAAAACATCAAGTATATTATCATCATTTCTCTTAATTTTATTTAAATTTACACTTAATGATATTTATATTAATACATTTTGTATTTTTGGTTGCAAGACTCTGAGAGGAATCTGAAATCACCAACACTTGGTGGTTTAAGTCTTGAGCCCCAACCACCCCAGCAACTCTAGTCAATTGTGAATCCAATTTAGGAGATGCTTAGGCTTTCCCACGACATGTTTGATTCATCGTGTGCCATTGAGTGGGATCAACAGTATTTGGTGTGGACAATGGTGGTATACCATTGTACTTATACATGCAAGACCTAATTGAAGTCATGTAGGGAAACCAGATGGTAACATTGCAATCATTCAGTTATGGATGATGTAAGTATGCTATAAATATAGACATTTTTAAATTTCTTTTAATAAAATTGTTTTTACTAATATTCATGATATTAACAATGCAGATACATAAATAATTTAGCTTATAACAATGGGAATGTTGATATTTATAGATTTCTTGAGCCTTAAAGTATACAAAGGTCTGGAAATAAAAAAATGGAATGTGAAACTTATATACAGAGATGGATCTCAGAATCCAGAAAAAGAATTTATTTTGCCCCTATTATTCATGCGTAAGTTACTTTTCTTTATATTTTCATATTAAGTAATTTATAGAACACGACTAATGGATTGACTATTTTAGGACCCATTGGCAACTGATGCTTATTTGTCCTGTGGATAACATTATGGTATGGTTATGTTTATTGCATAAGAAGCCGAGTTTAGATATGAAACAAGTTGTTCAAGGGTATGATTTTTAATTAACTTTAAATAATACATCACTCTTGTTTGTATGGTATGTAAGATACTAATCATTGTCAATTGTTTTAGTGCAATTAATGTATGTAGTATACTTGGCGGAAGATCTACATCCACATCCCAAAGCCTACGTTGGATATTTCCTAAGGTATTCAATTCTTAATTGAACCTCTTCAATTTGTTTTGGACTTGTTTAATAATTTAAATTTGATGAAATTGTAGTGCAACAAGCAACAAGGAAGTTGGGAATGTGGATATTATATCATGCATTGGATGAAGGCCATATATGAAAGTGCTCAAATAAGATAAAATTATGATTATTTTCATATGATGATGACTAATAACACTATCTTCCTATTTCAGCTTTTTTCAGATCCAAAGCAACTGGACAATAACTCCATAAGAGATCTTAAAAAAGAATGGGCAACATACTTCATTGAAATGAGAAGTAAATGCTCATAGTAGGTTGTAGTGTAAGATAATGTATCTATGACTTATATATATTAATTGGTTGTATGTTTTTAGGATAATGTATACTAGTATGTTGTAGTGTAACATAATGTACTTTTGAAAATTGTAATGTAATTTAATTTCTTCCAATCTTTTATAACTTACGTACTTTTGAAATATGTAATGTGCCTGAAAATATATGTGCCTTGAAATATATGTGCTTGGAAATAATGTATCTGGAAATATATGCAGGTTTTTGGCAGCAACACGGATAGCTGCTGCACTTTTAAAAAAAATAGCTTAAGTTACGACGGTTAAGGTCATCACCGCCTTAGTAAATAGGACCTATTAAAGTGGTTGTGGAGTTGTAACCACCTTATTAGGGATCCACAACGACGGTTAGAGTGTTTAACCGCCGTTGTAGACCCCTATTAAGGCAGTTACAGCTCCACAACAACCTTAATAGGTCATGTTTACACTATAAAAGTGTCATTGTTGCACACTGCGAAGGATTTTTTTACTGTATTTTCTGACGAACTACCTTGGTATGTCACATATACGATGGCGGTTATTTAACCGTTGTCATATATCACATACTTTCTACGACGGTTAAATTGACGACGGTTGCAAAATCGCCTAGGTCCTCCAAAACCGCTGTTGAATGGGCTTTTTCCACTAGTGTTTTTTAATTTATTTTTCATAAATAGTTTTATAATTTATTTTTCTTTTTCTTTTATGAGATTTCAATTTGAAGATTCATGGATGCCAAAAAAACCCTCCATCCAAATACTAACACTTTAGGCATACACACTAAAAAAATACTAAACACACTTGCATACTTACTAAAACATCCTAAAGACAAGCTAACCTACACACAATAAAAGTCATAAATACAAAACTAATTAAGAGTGTTAAACTCACTTAAATCATACACTAACACTTTTAACTACACAGACAAGAAAATCATAAATCTTTCTAGACACAACTACTTAATAGCTTCAAACAAATTCAATAAATAAATATAAACCCTAAATATATTTGTACAAAACAACATAATTACTTCAAACAAACTCAATAAACACATATACAAACTCTAATTTCATCTAGACACAACTATCTAATGACTTTAAACAAACTCTATAAATGGACATTTTGAGAGTCACCGTATGTAAAGACTCTCTTTATTTCTAAACCCTTAAGTGAGCCATTATTATCTTCCACCCATAAAATAGTTACATACATTAAGAGTCATTACCCAGATAATTCATAATAAATTTTAATAATAACTTTAATAAATATATATATATATATATATATATATATATAATTAATTGTCATATAAATCATGATATTTTAGATAATATTGGGTATATTAATATATTAAAATAAATGCACGATTATAATGACACTTAAAAAAAACGTTAATTTTATAAAAATTGTTAGTTAAACTTTTGAAAGCTAATAAAAGATAAATATAATAATATTTTAATGTAATTTGTAACGGCTAATTTATATTATTGTAAATACTAAGTTGTGGTGTTTATAAGGATTAAATTGACAATAATGTGTAGATTTATGAAAAATTTATTAGGTAACTTTCTATAAATAAATAAAAAAAATTAAGATATGAACTCATCGTAAAAAAAAAAAATGTTCTTCATGATTTAGTTTTAGTGATTTTTCTTACTTCACCGTACATTTTCTTATTAGTTTGAGTGATTTTTTAGTTTAAAATCAAATTGAAATGCATTATGAACATTTTTATTAAATATAAAGATAAACTAAATCACATTTAGTATATAAAAATTATACACCAAACAAACTATAAATTGTAAACACACATAAATATTAATGTTTTTATAACATTTATTAATGTTTTTATAAACTTTATTTCTTATTATGAATCCAACTTTATAAATTAAAATATTTAACTGTTTACATAATTTTTTAAACTTATTTTTTTCAGTAATTTTTCATCTTAGATTAAGACATATACTAATAACGAGAAGAAAGAGAAATATATTTTTATATTGTTTTGTCTGTTAAATTATATTACGTCAAATATTCGGTGAATATATTACTATTCACTACGTTCACTATGTTGCAAAATACAATACTATTTTGCGTCATGAGAGTGTATTCATTAATTGATCAAAGCTTTTCCAAATAAAAAAATATAATATTTTTTCACAAAACATTTGAAGTCAAAATGCTCCGTAAAGTCAAAATGTATAATAAACATTTTTTTTACTAAAAGTTAAGCATTAGTTATAAAGACGATCAACTCAACATAATTTTTTAATATCCAAAACTACTTCTAATGTTTTGATTTTAACATAATATATATATATATATATTATATATATATATATATATAATATATATATATATATATATATATATATATATATATATTTTGATATAAGTATAAAGTTTATATTAGGTATTTTAAGGATTTTGTTAAGAAATATTATTAATTGTTTTTTAACAATTATTTTCCGATCAATATTAAAGTCAATTTATTCAGTTTTTTTAGACATTATTTATGATAAAAAGATATAAAAATAATATGTGGTGAGAATAAATATATCTTTGATTGATAATTGAATTGGGAGATTTTGTATGGATAATTGAGAAGATGGATGAGAAATTTAATTTAGAGTGAAATAAAAAAAAAAACATGTATAATGTAAAAGAATAAAATAGTCTTTCTAGGTAGTAAAAATAAATTTAAATTACAACTATAAAGGATTAATCGTAACTATCTTCTTACACCTCTTTACTTTGTTCTTGCAGCTCCACATAATCATCAGAATGACCATTATATGAAAAAGAATTAAAGAAATCATATACTTCCTGATCCTTTTATATTTCGGATTACACAATCCAGATTTAAAAAAGAAAAGTATGTTTCAAATATAAAAGAATATATTTTAGATTGTAAAATAAAAATTGCAAAAATTATATTTTTAATCATATAATTTGAAATATTAAGGTTGTATTCTGAGTTATGTAATGTAAAATATAAAAGAAGATTTGTAATTTAGATTGTGTAATTCAAAATATAAACAATCTAGAAATGATATTTTCGGTATTTTAAAAAACACATGGGAGTGCAGGAATAACTCATGGACGTGTGAGAAGAATGTGTCATATCTTTTTAGGGTTAAAATAATAGGCTTTAAGTAGTGGACTTTACTTGCTTATCTTTGGATCAATTTTGATTAGAATAAGACATTTACTATTTGCAACTCCATATTTTTTTCTAAGTCTCAAATATTTTGAAATGATCATTTTGCTTTGGTGATTTATATCTCTTGTCATTTTTATGTCTCTTTTAAATGATAATGTTATGAACTATGGATCAAATGGTAACAAAATAATTTCACTCTTCCATTTAGTCACTTTAACTACATACTTTATCTAACACTCCATTTAGTCACATTAAAAGAAGAAAACACACTAAACACATTCCTAAAAACATATAAAGACACAAATCTACACACACTCAAAAGTCCTAAACACATTTTAAGGTGGTATTTGGTTGAACCAATTTGGGTGGATTTATTGTACAAGAAGATAGATTTGGGTGGATGAAGTGTGTTTGGTTGACCTAATTTGAGAGGATGGATTAGGGGAGATTTGCAGGATAAAATCTTCAATCACGCAAAGAGATTTGAAGGGATGAAATTGGGAAAATTACGAAATAGCCATTGTGAATAAGCTCGAAATTACGAAATATCTTTATAAGTGGATGATGACCTTGGAAATTACAAAACACCCTTTTAAGTGAGTTTAGGGTTTGTCATGTGCACTATAGCATGTTGTTATTAAATATATCTATTAATATTCTTTATTTCAAATTTAAGTACACATTTTAGTCAATTTAAGTAGACTATTTCTATATATTTTTATTATAACTTATTAATATTTTTATAGAAATAAAATAAGAATTCAAAAAATTTGTATTTAATTTCTTAAAAATATAGTAAAAAAATTAACCTTTTAAGTAAGAGAATTCATAAAAAGGTAAATTTAGAAAAGATTTACAATTATTATTAATATGTAAATATTTGCTTAATTTTATCACACTAAAATAATTAGAAAAATGTAAAGATGGTATAAATTATAAACAAGAAACAATTATTAGCATTAATATATACTTATTGTAATATATATATATATATATATATATATATATATATATATTATGAAAAATGGACTGATTTATATCTCTTCTAATTGAACCATAATTCTTCAAATAATTGATTCCAATAATTATATATTTTTTTCATTCATAATACTTTCCTTTTTTTCCAATACAACTATAATATAATTAATCTTCCTTCAATCTACCCATACTCAATACAATCTATACATTCATAATTATATTATTGACGTAAAATAATATAATTAATAAAAGTTGTTTATTTTATAAAAGAAACAATAAAAGTATAATATACATATTATGTTGCTTTCTATTTATTTGTTTTTTTTTCATCGACGAAAACATGTTTACTTAATTTCTAATTAAAGAAAATCAGGAAAACATATATTTTTGTCTCCTTATTAGATTCAATATTTATGATGAAATTGAGGGGAGAAGATATTATTTAAAATATTTTTTATTCATCTTAGAAAGAGTTTTATTTTCTTTTAAATATAAAATTTTTAAAACACAAAAGTAAGGATGTTCAGGGGTTGGGTTAGATAAAATCATTATCAACCTACTAAAAAATATCTAGATAAGTTGATTGAGTTTCTATATTTTTTATATTAAAATCAATTTAATCAAATTCATTTCAATTTTTTACCTATTTATTTCACAAGGGTTAATTAGTAATTTCATAAATATATCAATTAAAAAAATAAAACAAATCTATAATATCTATCAAATCATTCCCCAACTTTCATAACCATTTCCTTCAAATCCCTTCAAATCTTATCATTCATCCATTAATCCAAACAACTCTTTCATCAACACAAAATCCACTCAAATTCCTTCAAATTCATCCCCTCAAATCCACTCCCCTAACCAAACAAAGTCTAAAACTGATTAAAAACTTTAAACTCATTAGACACTAACATCTTTTAACTATACTTTAAAAAGACACAAACACTTAAAAACTCTAACTTCACCTTAACTAATACTTTAGACAACCTTAGTAAAAGTGTTAAAAAAACTAATTATACTAACCTAGGCACACTCAAAGGAATTAAAGCACACTTTAAAACTAATTAAAATCTTTAAATCCTAAATCTATCTATATACAACTACTTACTAACCTAATAAAAAACTCTATAAATAAGAACTTTTCGGCCAAAAACTTCCTTTACCCTAAACTTTTGACACGACACCTACCTTCTGATCTATCAGTTACTCCTAAATCCATTGTCATCCACCATCTCTAAATCCATTTCCACTTCCCCTAAACTTTTCAGCCAAAAACTCTCCTTACCCTAAACTTTTGAGATGACACCCACCTTTTGAGTTATCAGTTACTCCTAAATCCATTGTCATCCACAATCTCCAAACCTATTTTCACTTACCCTAAATTTTTAGGCCATAGATTCTCCTTATCCTTAAACTTTGACAGCTAATAAAGGATAGATATAATAATATTTTAATATAATTTATATAGGCTAATTTATGTTATTGTAAGTATTAAGTTGTGGTGTTTATAATGATTAAATTGATGATAATGTGTAGATTTATGAAAAACTTATTAGGTAGCTTTATATAAATAAATAAATAAAAGAAAAGGTGTAAGATATGAACCTCATCGTAAAAAAAAAGTTAAATGTTAACTTCATCGTTTAGTTTCCATGATTTTTCTTATTTCACAGTACATTTTCTTATTAGTTTGAGTGATTTTAGTTTAAAATTAAATTAAAATGCATTATGAACATTTTTATTAAATATAAAGATAAACTAAAACACATTTAGTATATCAAAAATTGCACAACAAACAGACTATAAATATTCTAAACACACATAAACATTAATGTTTGTATAATATTTATTAATGTTTTTATAACCTCTATTTCTTAATATAAACGCAACTTTATACATTAAAATATTTAAGTATTTACATAATTTCTTAAACTTCTTTTTTTTAATGATTTTTCATCTTATATTAACCTATATACCAATAACGAGAGGAAAGAGAAACATATATGATATTTTTATACTGTTTCATCTGTTAAAATATTTTTTGTCAAATACTCAGTCAATATATTATATTTGACTAAGTTGATTATGTTACAAAATACAATACCATTTTGCTTCATGATGAGAGTGTATTCATTAATTGATCAAAGCTTTTCGAAATAAAGAAATGTAATATTTTTTAAGAAAACATTTGAAGTGAAAATCGTCCGTGAATCATAATTTTGATACTTGTAATGTAGCAACTATAATAACTTTTTTTTACATAAAGTTAAGCATTAGTTACAAAAGGACCAACTCAACATATTTTTTTAATATCTAAAACTATTTCTAATGTTTTGATTTTAAAAATATATATTTATTGATATAAGTATACTCTTTATTTAAAGTTCATATGAGGTGTTTTAAAGATGCAAAATTATTTGTTAAGTACTATCATTAATTGTCTTTTAACAATTATTTTCCAATCAATATTAAAGTCAATTTATTCAATTTTTTTCAGACACTATTTATAATAAAAAGATATAAAAATAATCTGTGGTGAGAATAAATATATCTTTGATTGATAATTGAATGAGAAGGTTTCGTATTGATAATTGAGAAAATGAATGAGAAATTTATTTTTGAGTGAAAAAAAAAACAAGTGTAATGCAAAAAAATAAAAGTAGTCTTTCTAAATAGGAAAAATAAATTTAAATTACAACTATAAAGGACTATTTCTAACTATCTTTAAAGGATTATCTCTAACTATCTTTCCATGCATTCTTCCTGCACCTCTTTACTTTCTTCTTACAACTCCATGTACTCATTAGAATAATGACCATTATACCATTAATGAAAAAAATAAAAGAAATCACATACTTCCAAATCCTTTTTTATTTTGGACTGCATAATCGAAATTAAAAAAAAAAGAGTATCTTTCAAATATAAAAAATATATATATTTTAGAATGTACAATTCAAAATACAACCTATAAAAATTATATTTTTGATTATATAATTTGAAAGATTAAAGTTGTATTATGAGTTGTGTAATCCAGAATATAAAAGAAAATTTGTATTTCAGATTGTGTAATCCAGAATGTAAACAATCTAGAAATGATAGTTTCGGTATTTTAAAAAACATGCGAGTGCAGGAATAACTCATGGAGGTGCGAGAAGAACATGTCATATCTTTTTAGGGTTGAATGAATGGGTTTTAAGTAGCGAGCTTTACTAGCTTATCGTTAGGATAAGTTTTTCCTACATCCTAATACCCTCTTCCTGCATCCCAATATAAAATTTTAATTCCACAATTGCCCCTATGGCACACCCATCCGGTTCACACTGGCAAAAAACTGAGAACCGGATGACACCCCAATCAAGTTCACATTGTGAAAAAATTGACAACCGAATGAGTATGTCATCTGGTTGTCATTTTATTTTGAAATGACAATCGGATGGCATGGTCATCCGGTTATCAACTTTTTCATAATGTGAATCGGATGGGGTGTCATTCGATTCTCATTTCCAAATCAAAACGAGGACCAAATCCGGTTCTCATACCCAAATCGGAAAATTCCTCCGTTCGCCGTCGACAGCGCCCCAAACCCCAAATCAGCTACTCTAATCAGCAATATCACTTACTAATTGCTAATAAACTCCAAAAATTACTTACCTATTGTTTGTTTGAAGGATTAATCGAAGAGTTTGAAGAATGGAAACAAACGAATGTTGAATTTGTGAACGGATGTTGAAATGACAACCGGATGACATACTCATCCAATTGTCAATTTTTTTGCAATGTGAATGGATGGGGTGCCATCCGGTTCTCATTTTTTTGTCAGTGTGAACCGGATAGGAGTGAAGGGATGGAGGTTAATTTGGTCTTTGCACTTTTAAAGAGCATAATTGTCATTTCATATTTTGTATGAGGGTGCAGGAAGAGGGTATTAGGGTGCAGGAAGAACTCGTCTATCTTTAGGTCAATTTTGATTAGAATAAGGCATTTACTATTTGCACCTCCACATTTTTTTCCTAGGTCTCAAATATTTTGAAATGACCATTTTGCTTTGGTTATTTATATCTAATCATTTTTGTGTCTCTTTTAGATGATAGTGTTATGAAGTGCTAGTAAATACTTTTACTATAGATGAGCAAATGGTAACAAAATAATTTCACCTTCAAGATTATCCACTCTAACTACACACTTTATCTAACACTCCATTTAGTCACATTAAAAGAAGAAAACACATTCCTTAAAATATTATAAAGACACAAATGTACATGCACTCAAAAGTCCTAAACACACTCTAACACTCACTAAAAACTTTAAATTCATTACACACTAACATATTTTAACTATACTTCAAGAAGACACAAATACTTAAAAACTTTAACTTAACATTAACTAATGCTTCAGCTTATTAAAAAAACTAATTATACTAACCTACACACACTCAAAAGACTTAAGCACACTTTAAAACTAATTAAAATCTTTAAAACCTTAAATTTATTTGTATACAACTATTTACTAACCTAAAAAAACTCCATAAATAAGAACTTTTCAGCAAAAGACTCTCCTTACCCTAAACTTTTGACGCAGCACCCACCTTCTAAGCTTCTAGTTACTCCTAAATCCATTGTCATCCATATCTCTAAATCCATTTTCACTTACCCTAAACTTTTCAGCCAAAGACTCTCCTTACCCTAAACTTTCGAGGCAACACCCACCTTCTAAGCTACCAGTTACTCCTAAATCCATTGTCATCCACCATCTCTAAATCCATTTTCACTTACTCTAAACTTTTCCGCCAAAGACTCTTCTTACCTTTAAACTTTGTAAGCTAATAAAAGATAAATATAATATTTTAATATAATTTATAATGGCTAATTTATATTTTTGTTATGTGGTGTTTATAATGATTAAATTGATGATAATGTGAAGATTTATGAAAAAATTATTAGGTATCTTTCTATAAACAAATAAAAGAAAAGGTAAAAAATAAAATAAAATATTAACTTCATTATTTAGTTTCGGTGATTTTTGTTATTTCACCGTACATTTTCTTATTTGTTTGAGTGATGTTTTAGTTTAAAATTAAATTGAAATGGCATTATGAGCATTTTTATCAAATATAAAAATAAACTAAAACACATTTAGTATATAAAAAATTACACAACAAACACACTGTGAATTCTAAACACACATAAATACTAATGTTTTTATAATATTTATTAATGTTTTTATAAATTAAAATGTTTAACTGTTTACATAATTTCTTAAACTTATTTTTTTAAGTGAATTTTCGTATTAGATTAAGACATATACTAATAACGAGAAGAAAGAGAACATATATGATATTTTTATGTTGTTTGGTCTGTTAAAATATATTAAATACTCAATCAATATATTACTTTTTTACTAAGTTGAGTATGTTGCAAAATACAATATTATTTATCTTCTTGATGAGAGTGTATTCACAATGTTTTTCCAAATAAAGAAATGTAGTATTTTTTCACAAGACATTTGATGACAAAATGCTCCGTGAATCATAATTTTGATTCTTGTAATATAGCAACTATAATAAACTCTTTTTTTTTTTACCAAAAGTTAAGCATTAGTTACAAAGAGATCAACTCAACATAATTTTTTAATATCTAAAACTATTTCTAATGTTTTTTATTTTAACAATATATATATATATATATATATATATAAGCATACTCTTTATTGAAATTTTATATTAGGTGTTTTAAGGATAAAAAATATTTGTTAGGTAATATCATTAATTGTCATTTAGCAATTATTTTCCATCCATATTAAAGTCAATATATTCAATTCTTTTTAGACATTATTTATGATAAAAAGATATAAAATAATCTGTGGTGAGAGTAAATATATCTTTGATTGATAATTGAACGGAGAGATTTTGTATTGATTATAGAGAAAATGAATGAGTAATTTAGTTTTGAGTGAAATAAAAAAAAAACATGTGTAATGCAAAGAAACAAAAGTAGTCTTTTTAAGTATGAAAAACAAATTTAAATTACAACTATAAAAGATAATCTATAACTATCTTTCGATGCATTCTTCCTACACCTCTTTAATTTATTCTTATATCTCTACAGTCTCATCAGAATGACCATTATACCATTGATGAAAATAATTAAAAATATCATATACTTCCTAATCCCTTTGTATTTCAGATTACATAATCGAAATTAAAAAAAATATGTTTCAAATAAAAAAATATATTCTAGGCTATACAATTCAGAATACAAATTACAAAAATTATATTTTTAATTATACAAATTGAAATATTGAGGTTGTATTCTGAGTTGTATAATCTAAAATATAAAATAAAATTTGTATTTCAGATTGTGTAATCCATAATATAAAGAATCTAGAAAGGGTAATTTCATATTTGAAAAAAATATGGGAGTGCAGGAATAACTCATGGAGATGCGAGAAGAATGCGTCATATCTTTTTGGGATGAAAGTAATGGGCTTTTAAGTAGCGGACTTTACTTGCTTATCTTTAGGTCAACTTTGATTAGAATAAGACATTTACTATTTGCTTCTCTAAGTCTCAAATGTTTTGAAATGAACATTTTACTTTGGTGATTTCTATCTCTTGTCATTTTTGTGTCTTTTTGGATGATAATGTTATGAACTGCTAGTAAATGTTTTACTATAGAGGGAGCATATGGTAACAAAAACAATTTCACTCCTCCAAATTATTAACTTTAACTACACACTTTATCTAACACTCAATTTAGTCACATTAAAAAAACACACTAAACATATTCCTTAAAACATTATAAAGACACAAATCATATACACATTTAAAAATCCTCAACACACTCTAAAACTGATTAAAAACTTTAAACTCATTACACACAAACATATAATTCAAGAAGACACAAACACTTAAAAACTCTAACTTCACAAAACCTTAGTAAAAAAAATAATTATACTATCTTACACACACTCAAAAAACTTAAGAACACTTTAAAACTAATTAAAATCTTTAAACTCCTAAATCTATCTGTATACAACTATCTATTAAACTAAAAAAAACTCTAGAAATAGGAATTTTTCAGTCAAAGCCTCTCCTTACCCTAAACTTTTGATGTGACACCACCTTTTAAGCTACCAATTACTCCTAAATTCATTGTTATCCACCATCTCTAAATCTATTTTCACTTATTCTAAACTTCTCAGCCAAAGACTCTCTTTACCCTAAACTTTTGAGTTGACATCCACCTTCTGAGCTACTATTTACTCTTAAATCTATTGCCATCTACCATCTCTAAATCTATTTTCACTCACTCTAAACTTTTTAGCTAAAGATTCTCCTTATTCTTAAACTTTGAAAGCTAATAAAGGATAAATATAATAATACTTAAAGTAATTTATAATGGCTAACTTATATTAATGTAAGTATTAAGTTGTGTTGTTCATAATGATTAAATTGATGATAATGTGTAGATTTAGGAAACAATTATTAGGTAGTTTTCTATAAATAAATAAAAAAAAGTTTAAGATATGAACTCATAGTGAAAAAATAAATTGTTAACTTCATAATTTAGTTTTTGGGATTTTTCTTATTTAATCGTACATTTTCTTATTAGTTTGAGTGATTTTTTAATTTAAAATTAAATTAAAATACATTATGAACATTTTTATTAAACCTAAAGATAAAATAAAATACATTTAGTATATAAAAAATTACAAACAAACACACTATAAATTCTAAACACACATAAACATTAATGGTTTTATAACTTTTATTAATGTTTTTATAACCTCTATTTCTTAATATGAACACAACTTTATAAGTTAAAATATTTAACTTTTTACATAATTTCTTAAACTTATTTTTTTCGTGATTTTTAACTAAGTTGACTATGTTGCAAAATACAATACTATTTTGCTTTATGATGAGAGTGTATTTATCAATTGATCAAAGTTTTTCCAAATAAAGAAATGTAATATTTTTTCATAAAACATTTGAAGTGAAAATGGTCCGTGAATCATAATTTTGATACTTGTGATGTAGTAACTATAATAAACTTTTTTTTTTTCACCAAAAGTTAAGCATTGGTTACAAAGAGGACCAACTCAACATAATTTTTTTAATATCTAAACCTATTTCTAATGTTTTGTTAATATATATATATATATATATATATATATATATGTTTTGATATAAGTATACTCTTTGTTAATATATATATATATATATATCTAAACCCTATACTCTTTATTGAAAGTTTGTATTAGGTGTTTTAAGGACACAAAATTAAGTAATATCTTTAATTGTCTTTTAAAAGTTATTTTTCGATCAATATTAACCTTAATTTATTATTTTTTTAGACATTATTTATGATAAAAAGATATAAAAATAATTTGTGATGAGAATAAATATATTTTTATTGATAATTGAATGGGGAGATTTTGTATTCATAATTGAGAAAATGAATGAGAAATTTATTTTTTAATGAAATAAAAAAATATGTGTAGTGCAAAAGAATAAAAGTAGGCTTTCTAGTTAGGAAAAACAAATTTAAATTACAACTATAAAGAATTAAAAGGTTAACTGTAATTATTTTTCGATGCATTCTTTATGCACTTTTGTACTCTCTTTTTATAGCTTTATAGACTTTACAAAATGACCATTATACCATTGATGAAAAAAATTAAAGAAATCATATATTTTCTAATCCTTTTGTATTTCGGATTCCATAATCGAAATTAAAAAAAAAATATGTTTCAAATATAAAAAAATATATTTTACAATGTACAATTTAGAATAAAAATTATAAAATTTATATTTTTTATTATACAATTTCAAATATTAAGGTTGTATTATGAGTTTTGTAATTCAAAATATTAAAGAAAATTTGTATTTTAGATTGTGTAATCAAGAATATAAACAAACTAAAAAGGATACTTTCGGTATTTTAAAAAACATGAGTGCAGGAATAACTTATGGAGGTGCAAGAAGAATGTGCGATATCTTTTTAAGATTAAAGTAATGAGTTTTAAGTAGCGGACTTTACTTTCTTATCTATAGATCAATTTTGATTAGAATAAGGTATAATCTTTTTCCTAAGTCTCAAGTTTTGAAATAAACATTTTTGCTTTGGTGATTTATATCTCTTGTCATTTTTATGTCTATTTTAGATGATAATGTTATGATGTCCTTGTAAAAAATTTACTATAGATGAAGCAAATGGTAACAAAATAATTTCATTTTTATAAGTTGTTCACTTTAACTACACACTTTATCGAACAGTCTATTTAGTCACATAAAAAACATACTAAACACATGCCTTAAAACATTGTAAAGACACAGATCTAAACATACTCAAAAATCCTAAACACACTCTAAAACTGATTAAAAGCTTTAAACTCATTACACACTAACATATTTTAACTATACTTCAAGAAGAAACAAACACTTAAAAACTCTAACTTAACTTTAACTAATACTTCAGACAGCCTTAGTAAAAAAAACTAATTATATACTAACCTATACACACTCAAAGCATACTTTAAAACTATTTAAAATTTAAAACTCTAAATCTAGTTGTATACAACTATCTACTAACTTGAAAAAAACTCTATAAATAGGAACTTTTCAGCTAAAGACTCTCCTTACCCTAAAGTTTTGAGGCGACAGCCACCTTCTAAGCTTCTAGTTACTCCTAAATCTATTGTCTTCCACCATCTCTAAATCCATTTTTACTTACCCTAACTTTTCAGCCAAAGACTTTCCTTACCCTAAACGTTTGAGGCGGAACCCACCTTCTAAGCTACCAGTTACTCCAAAATCCATTGTCATCCACAATCTCCAGATCCATTTTCACTTATCCTAAACTTTTCAACCAAAGACTCTCTTTTCCCTAAACTTTTGAGACGGCACCCACCTTTCGAGCTACCTGTTACTCCTAAATTCATTGTCATCCATCATCTCTAAATGCACCCACCTCCTAAGCTACCAGTTACTCCTAAATCCATTATTATTCACCATCTCTAAATCCATTTTCACTTATCCTAAACTTTTCAGCTAAGGACTCCTCTTACTCTTAAATTTTGAAAGCTAATAAAGTATAAATATAATAATATTTTAATGTAATTTATAATGGCTAATTTATATTATTGAAAGTATTAAGTTGTGGCGTTTATAATGATTAAATTGATGATAATGTGTAGATTTATGAAAAACTTATTAGGTAGCTTTTTATAAATAAATAAAAAAGCGTTTAAGATATAAACTCATCGTAAAAAAATAAAATTTGAACTGCATGATTTAGTTTCGATGATTTTTCTTATTTCACTGTACATTTTCTTATTAATATGAGTGATTTTTTAGTTTAAAATTAAATTGAAATGCATTATGAACATTTTTATTAAATATAAAGATAAACTAAAACACATTTAGTATATAAAAAATTACGCAACAAATACACTATAAATTCTGAATACACGTAAACGTTAATGTTTTTATAATATTTATTAATGTTTTTATAACCTCTATTTCTTATTATGAACACAACTTTATAAATTAAAATATTTAATTGTTTACATAATTTCTTAAACTTATTTTTTTCAGTGATTTTTCATTTTAGATTAAAACATATACTAATAACGAGAAGAAAGAGAAACATATATGATATTTTTATGTATATGATATTTTTATGTTGCTTTGTATGATAAAATGATATTACGTCAAGTACTCGGTCAATATATTACTTTTCTTCACTAAGTTGACTATGTTGCAAAATACAATACTATTTTGCTTGATTACGAGAGTGTATTTATTAATTGATCAAAGCTCTTCCAAATGTAATCTTTTTTTCACAATTTTTTTTTTTTTACGAAAAGGTAAGCATTAGTTACAAAAACGACCAACTCAACATAAGCTTTTAATATCTAAAACTATTTCTAATGTTTTGATTTTAACAAAATATATATATATATATATATATAAAGTATAATCTTTATTGAAAGTTTATATTAGGTGTTTTAAGGATAGAGAATTATTTGTTAAGTAATATTATCAATTGTGTTCCGATCAATATTAAAGTTAATTTATTAAAGTTTTTTTTAGACATTATTTATGCTAAAAAGATATAAAGTTAATTTGTGCTGAGAATAAATATATCTTTGATTGATAACTGAATGAGGAGATTTTGTATTGATAATTAAGAGAATGAATGAGAAATTTATTTTTGAGTGAAATAGAGAAAAACATGTGTAATGCAAAAAAAGAATAAAAGTAGTCTTTTAATGTAGGAAAAACAAATTTAAATTACAACTATAAAGGATTAACTATCTTTTGATGCATTCTTCTTGCACCTCAGTGCTTTTTTCTTACGGTTCCACAGACTCATCAAAATGATCATGATACTATTGATGAAAAAAATTTAAGAAATTATATACTTTCTAATTCTTTTGTATTTCGGATTACATAATCAAAATTAAAAAAAAAATATGTTTCAAATATAAAAATATATATTCTAGATTGTACAATTCAGAATACAAATTACAAAAGTTATATTTTTGATTATACATTTGGAAATATTAAGGTTGTATGTTGAGTTATGTCAAGCAAAATCTAAAAGAAAATTTGTATTTCAGATTGTGTAATCCATAATATAAACAATCTAGAAAGGGTACTTTCGATATTTTAGAAAATATGGGAGTGCACGAATAACTCATGAAGGTGCAAGAAGAATCTGTCATATGTTTTTAGGGTTAAACTAATGGACTTTAAGTAGCGAACTTTACTTGTTTATCTTTAGGTCAATTTTGATTAGAATAAGACATTTACTATTTGCTCTTCCATATCTTTTTCCTAATTCTCAAATGTTTTGAAATGACCATTTTTGTTTTGGTGATTTATATCTTTTGGTCATTTTTTTTGTCTCTTTTAGATGATAATGTTATGAAGTGCTAGTAAATGCATTTATTATAGATGGAGTAAATGGTAAAAATAATTTCACTCTTACAAATTATTCACTTTAACTACACACTTTATCTAACATTCCATTTAGTCACATTAAAAAAACACACTAAACATCTTCCTTAAAACATTATAAAGACACAAATCTACACATATTCAAAAATCCTAAACACATTTAAAACTGATTAAAACCTTTAAACTCATTACACACTAACATATTTTAATATATTTCAAGAAGACACAAACAATTAAAAGCTCTAACTTCACTTTAACTAATACTTACAACCTTAGTGAAAAAAACTAATTATACTAACCTACACACACTCAAATGACCTAAGCACACTTTAAAACTAATTAAAATCTTTTAAATCCTAAATCTATATGTATACAACTATCTCCTAACCTAAAAAACACTCTATAAATAGGAACTTTTCAGCCAAAGACTCTCCTTATCCTAAATTTTTGAGGTGGCACCCACCTTCTCAGCTAGTAGTTACTCCTAAATCCATTGTCATCTACTATATCTAAAATCTGTTTTCGCTTATCCTAAACTTTACCCTAAACTTTTGAGGCGGCACCCACCTTCTGAGGTACCAGTTACTCCTAAATCTATTGTCATCCACTATCTCTAAATCCATTTTCACTACCCTAAACTTTTTAGCCAAAGACTCTCTTTACCGTACATTTTCTTATTTCACCGTACATTTTCTTAATTCACCATACATTTTCTTAGTTTGAGTGAATTTTTTAGTTTAAAATTACATTGAAATACATTACAAACACTTTTACTAAATATAAAGATAAACTAAAACACATTTAGTATATAAAAAAATTACATAACAAATACACTATAAATTCTAAACACACATAAACATCAATGTTTTTATAATATTTATTAATGTTTTTATAGCCTCTATTTCTTATTATGAACACAACTTTATAAATTAAAATATTTAACTATTTACATAATTTCTTAAACTTATTTTTTTCAGTGATTTTTCATTTTAGATTAACACGTATACTAATAACGAGAAGAAAGAAAAACATATATGATATTTTTATGCTCTTTTGTCTGATAAAATATATTACGTCAAATATTCAGTCAATATATTAGTTTTCACTCACTAACTTGATTATGTTACAAAATACAATATTGTTTTGCTTAATGAGAATGTATTTATTAATTGATGATATCTTTTTCAAATAAAGAAATGTATTATTTTTTTACAAAACATTTAAAGTCAAAATGCTCCTGATTCATAATTTTGATACTTGTGATGTAGTAATTATAACAAACTCTTTTTTTTTTTTTTTACCAAAAGTTAAGCATTAGTTACAAAGAGGACCAACCGAACATAATTTTTTAATATCTACAACTATTGCTTATGTTTTGGTTTTAACAAAATATATATCTATATTGATATAAGTATATTCTTTATTGAAAGTTTATATTAGGTGTTATAAGGATACAAAATTATTTGTTAGGTAATATCATTAATTGTCTTTTAACAATTATTTTCTGCTCAATATTAAAGTTAATTTATTCAAATTTTTTTAGACATTATTTATGATAAAAAGATATAAAAAAATAAGTTGTGGTGAGAATAAATATATCTTTCATTGATAATTGAATGGGATGATTTTGTATTGATAATTGAGAAAATAAATGAGAAATTTATTTTGAGTGAAATAAAAAAAAACACGTGTAATGTAAATGAATATAAGTAGTCTTTCTAATAGGAAAAACAAATTTAAATTACAACTATAAAGGATTAACAATAACTCTCTTTCGATGCATTTTTCTTACACCTTTGTACTTTCTTCTTAAAGCTCCATAGACTCATCAAAATGACTATTATATCATTGATGAAAAAAAATTAAAAAAATCATATACTTCCAACTCCTTTTGTACTTTGGATTGCATAATCAAAATTAAAAAATAGTATGTTTCAAATATAAAAAAATATATTTTAGATTGTACAATTCAGAATACAAATTACAAAAATTATATTTTTGATTATACAATTTGAAATATTAAGGTTGTATTTTGAGTTGTATAATAAAATATATAAAAGAAAATTTGTATTTCAGATTGTGTAATCTAGAATATATTCAATCTAGAAAGGGTGCTTTCAGTATTTTAAAAAACATGGGAGTCTAGGAATAACTCATGGTGGTGTGAGAAGAATTTGTCATATCTTTTTAGGGTTAAAGTAATGGGCTTTCAGTAGTGGGCTTGCTCATCTTTAGGTTAATTTTGATTCAAATAAGACATTTATTATTTGCATCTCCATATCTTTTACCTAAGTCTCACATGTTTTGAAATGACCATTTTTGCTTTGGTAATTTATATGTCTTGTCATTATTATGTCTCTTTTAGATGATAATGTTATGAAGTGCTAGTAAATGTATTTACTATAGATGGAGCAAATGGTCACAAAATAATTCCACTCTTTTAAATTATTCACTTTAACTACAGACTTTATCTAACACTCCATTTAGTCACATTAAAAAAGAAACACACTAAACACATTCCTTAAAACATTATAAAGACACAAATCTACATACATTCAAAAATCCTAAACAAACTCTAAAACTGATTAAAAGCTTTAAACTCATTACACACTAACATATTTAATATTTCAAGAAGATACAGACATTTAAAAACTCTAACTTTAACTAATACTTCAGATAGCCTTAGTAAAAAAACAACACTAATTATACTAACTTACACACACTTAAAAGACTTAAGCACACTCTAAAACTAATTAAAATCTTTAAAACCCTAACTCTATCTGTGTACAACTATCTACTAACCCAAAGAGAACTCTATAAATAAGAACTTTTTAGCCAAAGACTCTCTTTACCTTAAACTTTCGAGACAACACCCACCTTCTGAGCTACCAGTTACTCTTAAATCTATTGTCATCCACCATCTCTAAATCTATTTTAACTTATCCTAAACTTTTCAGCCAAAGACTCTCCTTACCCTAAACTTTTGAAACAGCACCCACCTTCTGACCTACCAGTTACTCCTAAATTCATTGTCATCCACCATCTCTAAATCCATTTTTACTTACCCTAAACTTTGCAGCCAAAGACTCTCCTTACCCTAAACTTTTGAGGCGCGCCAACGTTCTGAGCTACCATTACTCCTAAATTTATTGTCATCCACCGTCTCTAAATTTATTTTCACTTACCCTAAACTTTACGGCCAAAGACCCTCTTTACCCTTAAACTTTGAAAGTTAATAAAAGATAAATATAGTAATATTTTAATATAATTTATAACAGTAATTTATAAATATATAAAAAAAAAGTTTAAGATATGAACTCACCGTAAGAAAAATAAAATGTTAACTTCATGATTTAGTTTCGGTGATTTTTCTTATTTCACCTTACATTTTCTTATCAGTTTGAGTAATTTTTTAGTTTAAAATTATATTGAAATGCATTATGAACATTTTTATTAAATATAAAGATAAACTAAAACACATTGTAGTATATAAAAAATTACACAACAAACACACATAAATATTAATATTTTATAACATTTATTAATGTTTTATAACCTTTATTTCTTATTATGAACGCAACTTCATAAATTAAAATATTTAACTGTTTATGTAATTTCTTAAACTTATTTTTTTCAGTGAGTTTTCATCTTAGATTAACACATATACTAATAACGAGAAGAAAGAGAAATATATATAATATTTTTATGCTGTTTCGTCTGCTAAAATATATTACGTCAAATACTCAGTGTTGTATTATTTTTCACTTTGACTATGTTGCAAATATTTTGCTTCATGACGAGAGTGTATTCATTAATTGATCAAAACTTTTTCAAATAAAGAAATTGTATTCATTAATTGATCAAAACTTTTTCAAATAAAGAAATGTAATATTTTTTCACAAAAACATTTGAAGTCAAAATGCTCTATGAATCATAATTTTGATACTTGTGATGTAGCAACTATAATAAACTCTCTTTTTTTACCAAAAGTTAAGCATTAGGTACAAAGAGAATCAACTCAACATAATTTTTTAATATATAAAACTATTTCTAATGTTTTGATTTTAACAAAATATATATATATTGATATAAGTATACTATTTATCGAAAGTTTATATAAGATGTTTTAAGAATACAAAATTATTTGTTAAGTAATATCATTAATTGTCTTTTAGCAATTATTTTCCTATCAATATTAAAGTTAATTTATTCAATGTTTTTAGACATTATTCATGATAAAAATATATAAAAATAATCTGTGGTGAGAATAAATATATATTTGATTCATAATTGAATGGGAAGATTTTGTATTGATAAATTGAAAAAATAAACGAGAAATTTATTTTTGAGTGAAATAAAAAAAAAATATGTAATACAAAAGAATAAAAGTAGTCTTTCTAGATAGGAAAAAACAAATTTAAATTATAATGGTAAAGGATTAACTATAACTATCTTTTAATGCATCCTTTCTACATCTTTGTATTTTTACCTTGCATCTCCACAGACTAATTAAAATGACCATTATACCATTGGTGAAAAAATTAAGGAAATCAATATTTCCTAATCCTTTTGTATATCAGATATATAATCAAAATTAAAAAAAAAATTAAATATAAAAAAGTATATTATAGATTGTAAAATTCAGAATACAAATTGACAAAATTTATATTTTTGATTATTCAAATTGAAATGTTAAGGTTGTATGAGCTGTGTAATCCAAAATATATAAAAAAATTGTATTTCAGATTGTATAATCCAGAAAATAAACAATCTAGAAATTGTACTTTCGGTATTTTAAAAAACATGGGAGTGCAGAAATAACTCATCGAGATGCTAGAAAAATGTCTCATATCTTTTTTAGAGTTAAAATAATGGGCTTTAAGTAGCGGGTTTTATATGCTTATCTTTAGTTCAATTTGATTAGAATAAGGCATTTACTATTTGCATCTCCATATCTTTTTCCTAATTCTCAAATGTTTTGAAATGACCATTTTTGCTTTGGTGATTTATATCTCTTAGTCATTTTTGTGTCTCTTCTAGATGATAATGTTATGAAATGCTTTTACTATAGATGGAGCAAATAGTAACCAAATAATTTCACTCTTCTAAATTATTCACATTAACTACAAACTTTATCTAACACTCCATTTAGTCACATTAAAAAAACACACACTAAATACATTCCTTAAAACATTATAAAGACACAAATCTACACATACTCAAAAATTTTAAACACACTCTAAAACTGATTAAAAGCTTTAAACTCATTACACAATAACATATTTTAACTACACTTAAAAACTCTAACTTAACTTTAACTAATACTTCAGACAGCCTCAGTAATAAAAAAAAAGTAATTATATACTAACCTATACACACTCAAAAGACTTAAACACACTTTAAAACTAATTAAAATCTTTAAAATCCTAAATCCAGCTATATACAATTATCTACTTACATAAAAAAAACTCTATAAATAGGAATTTTTCAACCAAACACTCTTCTTACCCTAAACTTTTGAGGCGACACCCCATCTTGAGCTACCAGTTACTCCTAAGTCCACTGTCATCCACCATCTCTAAATCCATTTTCACTTATCCTAAAATTTGTAGCCAAAGATTCTCCTTATCCTAAACTTATGAAGCGGCACACACTTTATGGGCTACCAGTTACTCCTAAATCCGTTGTCATTCACCATCTCTAGATCCATTTTCACTTAGCTTTCTATAAATAAATAAAAAAATGTTTAAGATATGAACTCAGTCATAAAAAAAATTAAAACTTTAACGGCATGATTTAGTTTGGGCGATTTTTCTTATTTCACTATACGTTTTTAGTTTTAGTGGTTTTTTAGTTCAAAATTAAATTGAAATGCATTATGAACATTTTTATTAAATATAAAGATAAACTAAAACATATTTATTATATAAAAAATTACACAACAAATACACTATAAATTCTAAATATACGTAAACATTAGTGTTTTCATAATATTTATTAATGTTTTTATAACCTCTATTTCTTATTATGAACGCAAATTTATAAATTAAAATATTTCACTGTTTACCTAATTACTTAAACTTATTTTGTTCAGTGATTTTTCATCTTAGATTAAGACATATATTAATAACGTGAAGAAAGAGAAATATATATAATATTTTTATGATGTTTTGTCTGATAAAATATATTAAGTCAAATATTCAGTTAATATATTACTTTTCATTAAGTTGACTATGTTGCAAGATACCATACTATTTTGCTTGATTATGAGAGTGTATTTATTAATTGATCAAAGCTTTTCCAAATAAAGAAATGTATATTTTTTTCACATTTTATTTTTACCAAAAGTTAAGCATTAGATACAAAGACGACCAATTCAACATAAATTTTTAATATCTAAAACTATTTCTAATGTTTTGATTTTATACATATATAAGTATATTCTTTATTGAAAGTTTATATTAGGTGTTTTAAGGATACAAAATTATTTGTTAAGTAATATAATCAATTGTCTTTTAACAATTCTTTTCCAATCAATATTAAAGTTAATTTATTAACTTTTTTTGAGACATTATTTATGATAAAAAGATATAAAAATAATTTGTATTGAAGATTGCATAATCAATCTAAATTAAAAAAATGTACGTTTCAAATATAAAAAAAATATATTTTAGATTGTACAATTCAAAATAAAAATTATAAAAATTATATTTTTGATTATACAATTTGAAATATTAAGGTTGTATTATGAGTTGTGTAATCCAAAATATAAAAGAAAAATTGTATTTTAAATGGTAAAAATAATTTCACTCTTCCAAATTGTTCACTTTAACTACACACTTTATCTAACACTCCATTTAGTCACATTAAAAAAAAACACACACTAAACACATTCCTTAAAACATTATAAAGACACAAATCTAAACATACTCAAAAATCCTAAACACACTCTAAAACTAATTAAAAGCTTTAAACTCATTACACATTAACATATTTTAACTATACTTCAAGAAGACATAAAGACTTAAAAACTCTAACATAACTTTAACTACTACTTCAGACATCAGACAGTCTTAGTAAAAAAAACTAATTATATACTAACCTATACACCATCAAAAGACTTAAGCATACTTTAAAACTATTTAATATTTAAAACTCTAAATCTAGTTGTATACAACTATCTACTAACCTAAAAAGAACTCTATAAATAGAAACTTTTCAGCTAAAGACTCTCCTTATTATAAATTTTTTAGGCGGCAGCCACCTTCTGAGTTACCAGTTATTCCTAAATCCATTGTCATAAGCCATCTCTAAATCCATTATCACTTATCCACAAAGTAGTCATGTAACTGAAGAGCCATTGTCCATAATAGTCAGAGATAAAAAGTTTATACATAATATTGAAAATACACTCAAATTTAAAAAAATGGACACCTTAATTTTATTTTTAAATTTTAAGATTTTATAATGTATAAAAACTAATAATGAATTATTATAATAATCTTTTTATATACTATGCATATTAACTAATTTCTAAATTTTTGACTAATGTATAAATTTTTAGTGATTAATTTCACAATGTTTTCAATAAAAGAAAGCTAAATCTGAACATTTATGAAAAAAATTATAAGTAGGTTTTGTTATTATTATCATCTTAAACAATCTAAAATTTAAACTTCATTATCATTTAACTTTAATACCTTTTTAAATATATTAAACTTTTTCTAACATTTAAAGTGATTTTTAATTCTTAAAATACAAATATAATGACTATTACCAGTTATCTTCTAAATGTTTTCAGGACTTTAAAGTCATTATCTAGAAATATGGAAGGGTACTTTCAGTATTTTAAAAAATATGGAAGTGTAGGAATAACTCATGGAGGTGCAAGAAGAATGTGTGATATCTTTTTAGCATTAAAGTAATGGGCTTTAAGTAGCAGGCTTTACTTGCTTGTATTTAGGTCAATTTTGATTAGAATAAGACATTCACTTACACCTCCATATCTTTTTCCTAAGTCTCATATATTTTGAAACAATCATTTTTGCTTTGGTGATTTATATCTCTTGTCATTTTTGTCTTTTTTAGATGATAATGTTATGAAGTCTTAGTAAAAGCATCTACTATATATGGAGCAAATGGTAACAAAATAATTTCACTCTTACAAGTTGTTTACTTTAACTACACACTTTGTCTAACACTCCATTTAATCACATTAAAAAAACACAAACTAAACACATTCCTTAAAACATTGTCTTTTAACAGTTATTTTTCGATCAATATTAACCTTAATTTATTATTTTTTGCAGACATTATTTATGGTAAAAAAGATATAAAAATAATCTGTGGTGAAAATAAATATATTTTCATTGTTAATTGAATGGGGAGATTTTGTATTGATAATTGAGGAAATGAACGAGAAATTTATTTTTGAGTGAAATAAAAAGAATATGTGTAGTGCAAAAGAATAAAAGTAGTCTTTCTAGGTAGGAAAAATAAATTTAAATTACAACTATAAATGATTAAAGGGTTAACTGTAATTATTTTTCCAAGCATTCTATATGCACTTTTGTACTCTCTTCTTATAGCTTTATAGACTCATCAAAATGACCATTATACCATTAATGAAAAAAATTAAAGAAATCATTTATTTCCTAATCTCTTTGTATTTCAGATTGTACAATCGAAATTAAAAAAAGTACGTTTCAAATATAAAAAAAATATATTTTAGATTATACAATTTAGGATACAAATTATAAATTTTATATTTTTGATTATACAATTTCAAATATTAAGGTTGTATTATGAGTTTTGTAATCCAAAATATAAAAGAAAATTTGTATTTCAGATTGTGTAATTAAGAATATAAACCATCTAGGAAGGATATTTTTAATATTTTAAAAAACATAGGAGTGTTGGAATAACTTATGGAGGTGCGACAAGAATATGTGATATATTTTTATTATTAAAGTAATGAACTTTAAGTAACGGACTTTACTTGCTTATCTCTTTAGGTCAATTTTGATTAGAATAAGGCATAATCTTTTTCCTAAGTCTCAAATGTTTTGAAATAACCATTTTTGCTTTGGTGATTTATATCTCTTGTCATTTTTGTTTATCTTTTATATGATAATGTTATAAAGTCCTAGTAAAAGCATTTACTATAAATGGAGCAAATGGTAACAAAATAATTTCACTATACACTTTATCTAATACTCCATTTAGTCACATTAAAAAAACACACTAAACACATTCCTTAAAATATTATAAAGACACAAATCTAAACACACTCAAAAATCCTAAACACACTCTAAAACTTATTAAAATCTTTAAACTCATTACACACTAACATATTTTAACTATACTTCAAGAAGACACAAACACTTAAAAACTCTAACTTAACTTTAACTAATACTTCAGACCGCCTTAGTAAAAAAAAATCTAATTATATACTAACCTATAGATACTCAAAAGACTTAAACATACTTTTAAACTATTTAAAATTTAAAACTCTAAAGCTAGTTGTATACAACTATCTGTTAACCTGAAAAAACTCTATAAATAGGAATTTTTCAGCTAAAGACTCTCTTTACCGTAAATTTTTGAGATGGCAGCCACCTTCTGAGCTAGTTACTTCTAAATCCATTGTCTTCCACAATTTCTAAATTCATTTTCACTTACCCTAAGCTTTTCAGCCAAACACACTCCTTACCCTAAACGTTTGAGGCAGTAGTCACCTTCTGAGCTACCAGTTACTCCAAAATCCATTGTCATCCACCATCTCCAGATTCATTTTCACTTACCCTAAACATATCAACCAAAAGACTCTTTTTTCCCCAAAACCAAAAGACTCTTTTTTCCCCAAACTTTTGAGGCGGAAAAACAAATTTAAATTACAACTATAGAGGATTCACTGTAATTATCTTTCGATGCATTTCTTCCTCCACCTTTGTACTTTCTTCCTACAACTTCAGAAACTCATCAAAATGATCATTATACCATTGATGAAAAAAATTAAAGAAATCATATATTTTTTATTTTTATTTTTTGTTTTCGGATTGCATAATCGAAATTAAAAAATGTATGTTTTAAATATAAAAAAATATATTCTAGATTGTACAATTCAAAATACAAATTAAAAAAATTATATTTTTGATTTTAAAATTTGAAATATAAAGGTTGTACTCTGGGTTTTATAATCCAAAATATAAAAGAAAATTTGTATTTCACATTGTTTAATCCATAACATAAAAATCTAGAAAGGGTACTTTCGGTATTTTAAAAAATATGGGAGTGCAAGAATAACTCATGGAAGTGCGAGAAGAATGTGTCATATCTTTTTAGGATTAAAGTAATGGACTTTAAGTAGCAGGCTTTACTTGCCTATCTTTAGGTCAATTTTTATTAGAATAAGGCATTTACTTACACCTCCATATCTTTTTCCCAAGTCTTAAATGTTTTGAAATGACCATTTTTGCTTTGGTGATTTATATCTCTTGTAATTTTTGTGTCTCTTTTAGATGATAATATTATGAAGTGCTAGTGAATGTATTTATTATAGATGGAGCAAATGGTAACAAAATAATTTCATATTTCCACATTATTCATTTTAACTACACACTTTATCTAACACTCCATTAGTTATATTTAAAAAAATACTAAACACATTCCTTAAAACATTATAAAGACACAAATCTACACACACTTAAAAAACCTAAACACACTCTGAAACTGATTAAAAACTTTAAACTCATTACACACTAACATACTATATTTCAAGAAGACACAACACACTTAAAAGCTTTCACTTCACTTTAACTAATACTTCTGACTATAACATCCCATATTTTTCATATAATAGAAACTTAGAAACTTTATTGCACAAAATTATATAATAAACTTGAATATAAAAATTCATATATATTCATCATGTATTTCAAAATATACTTCTCCACATAAGATTTAATAAAAATATCTTCAAAAAATTACAAATAAAATAAAATAAAATAAAACAAAGTTTTTCCATCGATTCATTGGGAAGTCACACCACCTGTTAAATCCTCTGCTCATGTGTAATATTACACATGATCATTGTACATTTAAAAACAAAACAAACACCACACAAAAATAAGGGTAAGCTAGAAAGTTTTTAAAAAAATATAATTTCACAAATTAAATTTCTATTCCAACCAAACAACTCATCTCATACATCACAATATCATTAACACATCACACACGTGAGACACCCATATGATTTGGTCTAGTCAGTTCTTTTTCACACCGTAGCGCAGTCATATAAACTTAATTCATATGATCTTTTTCACACCGTAGCGCAGTCATATGAATCCTTTAACCCACATGATCTAGTCTAACTGGTTCTTTTTCACACCATAGTCCAATCATGTGAATCTATTAATCCATATGATCTGGTCCAACTAGTTCTTGTTTATAATGACTAGTAGAGTCAGGATGTGAACCTCCTTCGACTCTTACCACCTAGTCATCGTCATCTATGAAGAGTCAGGATACGAGTAGTCTCGATCACACACCACATCATTCACAAACATTGATACTACATCATACAATACATAAACACTCATTCGATTTAAATTCATCCAAATCATTAATAAACAAATAATTACAATATTTATGAAAAATAATCAAACTAGCTTCCCTTATCCAAATTCACAAAACAAGTAATTATAATATCTATAAAAAAAATATGCAACAACTTCCCTTTCCTCTATGGAATAAAGATACTCAAAAACCCTAAAATCACGGGCAACCTAACTCTATTCAAGAATCTAATCGAACACTCTTGATCTACTCAACGCTAGGAATCTAGGGGTATCCTCTGATTGTCAATATGATAACATATGAGAGATCACAAATCGAGAGAAGGTAGAAAACTTTAAAGAGAAATTGTTTTAGAGAGATGATGCTTTTCATAAGAATGAAATTATATATCTTCTTAAAGAAAGAGAGAGAATTGATAGTTTTTATAAACAAAATATCTTCTTAAAGATAATTGGTGGTTTTTATTAGAATAAAACAAAATATCTTCTTAGAGAGAGTTGATAGTTTTTATAAAAATAAAATAGAATATCCTTTTAGAGAGATAGAATATATTCTTAGAGAAAGAGAGAGTTGGTGGTTGTTATAACAATAAAAAGTAAATAACTAACTTTTATTTACTTAAACAACTTTTATGTTAAAAAATAAAAAAAATAGGTGTTGTCTTATTTATCTCTAAAACTACATTCCTTCTAGGTTAGCTTTTATTTTATAGTTATTTTCTAAGGTATTACACTGACAGCCTTAGTTAAACAAAATAATTATATTAACCTTCACACACTCAAAAGACTTAAAACACACTTTAAACCCAAAATATATCTATATACAACTATCTACTAACCTAAAAAAACTCTATAAATAGGAACTTTTCAGTCAAACAGTCTTGTTACCTAAACTTTTGAGGCGACACCCATCTTCTGAGCTACTAGTTACTCCTAAATCCATTGTCATCCACCATCTCTAAATCCATTTTCACTTATCCTAAATTTTTAACCAAAGACTCTCCTTACCCTAAACTTATGAAGCGACACACACCTTCTAAGCTACCAGTTACTCCTAAATTCATTGTCATCAATCATCTCTAAATCAATTTTCACTTACCCTAAACTTTTCAGCCAAAGACTCTCCTTACCCTAAACTTTTAAAGCAGCCCCCACCTTTTGAGCTACCAGCTACTTCTAAATCCATTGTCATCCACCATCTCTAAATCCATTTTCACTTACCCTAAACTTTTCAGTCAAAGACACTCCTTACCCTAAACTTTTGAGGTGACAAACTACTAGTTATTCCTAAATCCATTATTATCCATCATCTCTAAATCCATTTTCACATATTCTAAACTTTCTAGCCAAAAACTCTCCTTATCCTTAAACTTTGAAAGCTAATAAAGGATAAATATAATAATATTTTAATATAATTTATAATGGCTAATTTATATTATTGTAAGTATTAAATTGTGGCGTTTATAATGATTAATTTGATGATAATGTATAAATTTATGAAAAACTTATTAGGTAGCTTTCAATAAATAAATAAAAAAAACGTTTAAGATATGAACTCAGGTCATAAAAAAATAAAACTTTAACTGCATGATTTAGTTTCAGTGACTTTTCTTATTTTACTGTACATTTTCTTATTAGTTTGAGTGATTTTTTAGTTTAAAATTAAATTGAAATGCATTATAAACATTTTTATTAAATATAAAGATAAACTAAAACACATTTATTATATAAAAAATTACACAACAAATACACTATAAATTCTAAATACACGTAAAACATTAATGTTTTTATAATATTTATTAATGTTTTTATAACCTCTATTTCTTATTATGAATCCAACTCTATAAATTAAAATATTTCACTGTTTACATAATTTCTTAAACTTATTTTGTTCAATGATTTTTCATCTTAGATTAACACATATACTAATAACGAGAAGAAAGAGAAATATATATCATATTTTTATGATGTTTTGTCTAATAAAATATATTACGCCAAATACTCAGTCAATATATTACTTTTCACTAAGTTGATTACGTTGCAAAATCCAATACTATTTTGCTTGATTATGAGAGTGTATTTATTAATTGATCAAAGTTTTTCTAAATAAAGAAATGTAGTATTCTTTTTCACAATTTTTTTTTAGCAAAAGTTAAGCATTAGATACAAAGACGACCAACATAAATTTTTAATATCTAAAACTATTTCTAATGTTTTGATTTTAACAAAATATATATATATATATATATATAAAAGTATAATCTTTATTGAAACTTTATATTAAGTGTTTTAAGGATACAAAATTATTTGTTAAGTAATATCATCAATTGTCTTTTAACAATTAATTTCCGATTAATATTAAAGTTAATTTATTAAATTTTTTTTGAGACATTATTTATGATAAAAAGATATAAAAATAATCTGTGCTGAGAATAAATATATATTTGATTAATAACTCAATAGGGAGATTTTGTATTGATAATTGAGAAAATGAATGAAAAATTTACCTTTAAGTAAAATAGAAAAAAAAAACATGTGTAATACAAAAGAATAAAAGTAATCTTCCAACATAGAAAAAACAAATTTAAATTAGAACTATAAAGGATTAACTATCTTTCGATGCATCCTTTCTCTGCCTTTGTACTTTCTTCTTACAACTCCACATACTCATCAAAATGACCATTATGCCCATTGATGAAAAAAATTAAAGAAATCATATGAGTACAGGAATATAAATAATCAAGAAAGGATACTTTCGGTATTTTAAAAAACATGTGAGTACAGGAATAACTCATGGAGGTGCGAGAAGAATGTGTCATATCTTTTTACGATTAATGTAATAGGCTTTGAATAGCAGGCTTTACTTGCTTCTCTTTAGGTCAATTTTGATTAGAATAAGACAATTACTATTTGCTCATCCTTATTTTTTTCTAAGTCTAAAATGTTTCAAAATTATCATTTTTGCTTTGGTGATTTATAACTCTGGTCATTTTTGTGTCTCTCTTAGATAATAAGGTTATGAAGTGCTAGTAAATGCATTTACTATAAATGGACCAAATGGTAACAAAATAATTTCACTATTCCAAATTATTCACTTTAACTAAACACTTTTTCTAACACTCCATTTAGTCACCTTAAAATAAAAAAAAACATACAAACACACAAACTAAATACATTCCTTAAAACATTATAAAGAAACAAATCTACACACACTCAAAAATCCTAAACACACTCTAAAATTGATTAAAAATTTTAAACTCATGTATTTCAAGAAGACACAAAGACTTAAAAATTCTAACTTCACTTTAACTAATACTTGAGACAACCTTAGTAAAAAAAAACTAATTATACTAACCTACACACACTCAAAAGACTTAAGCACACTTTAAAATTAATTAAAATTTTTAAAATCCTAAATCTATCTGTATACAACTATCTGCTAACCTAACAAAAGACTTTATAAATAAGAACTTTTCAGCCAAAGACTCTCCTTACCTAAATTTTTGAGACGGCACCCACCTTATGAGATACCAGTTACTCCTAAATCTATTGTCATTCACCATCTCTAAATCCATTTTCACTTACTCTAAGCTTTTCAGCCAAAGACTCTCCTTACCCTAAATGTTTGAGGCAGCACCCACCTTCTGAGCTATCAGTTACTTCAAGATCCATTGTCATCCAATATGTCCAGATTCATTTTCACTTACCCTAAACTTTTCATTCAAAGACTCTCCTTTCCCTAAACTTTTGAGGCGGCACCCACCTTCCGAGTTACCTGTTACTCCTAAATCCATTGTCATTCATCATCTATAAATCCATTATCACTTACCCACAAAATAGCAATGTACCTGAAGAGCTATTCTCCAGACTAGTCAGAAATACCTTAAGAGTCATTCTGCATCCGCGGTTTTCGGCTACCTTATTTACCAGATATTCTTAGAAACTTCAGATATTTGTCCAGAGATAATAAGATATTTGGTGTTTAAGAAACCTAGAAAGCCAGAAACCCTTGTATCTGAGTGAAGATTAATAAAAAAATAATCACAATATAAATATTCCACCATTTTTTTAATTTACTTTTATAAATAGTTTTATAATTTATTTTTCTTTTTTTTTTCTAAGATTTGAGTTTGAGGATTTATGGGCCCAAAAAAAGACCCCGTTCCAATATTGGCGTCCCCGCCAAAGACAATAGTCCAAAAGGTGATATTGAAGTAACGTCAACCAGTTCCTCACAAGTCCTCACAGACACAGTTGATTGTAATAAAAGCTACCATTTGCGGAGAAAAAGAAGAAGACTCTAGACATGGGTTCCTTCTCTTCCGGATTTTACAGAACCAGGTCTTAAACCATATTAGATGCAATTATCATAGAAGAAGAAGTAAATGGTAGCAAAATAATTTTACTCTTTTAAAATATTCATTTTAATTACACACTTATCTAATATTCCATTTAATCAAATTAAAAAAAAATACCAAAACATTCCCAAAAACATTATAAAAATACTATTCTACACATACTAAAAAATCTTAAACACACTCTAAAAGTGATTAAAAGTTTTAAACTCATTATACACTAACAATTTTAATTACACTTCAAGAAGACACATTCACTTAAAAACTCTAACTACACACTTTAGCTAACTTCAAAAAGACACATACACTTAAAAATTCTAACTTCACTCTAATTAACACTTTAGCTAATACTCGGAACAACTTTAGTGAAAAAAAATTAATTATACTAACCTACACTTAGAGACCTCAATCCACTCTAAAACTAATTAAAAGTTTTAAAATCCTAAATTTATTTGTACGCAACTATCTATTAATTTAAAAAAATTTCTAGAAATAGATATTTTTCAACCAAAGACTCTCCTTATCTTAAACCTTTGAACGAACATCCATCTTCTGAGCTGCCAGTTATATGTTCTTCCAAAATCGATTGACACCCACTCTCTCCAAGTTTAATGTTACTCACCCACAAAAAATAGTGATATACCTGAAAGCATTAATAAGTAATTATATATATATATATATATATATATATATATATAATTAACTGTCATATAAATAATGATATTTTGAATAATATTGAATATATTAATATATTAAAAAAATGCATGATTATAATGAATAAATAAATAATAATTAATATGTAATCTTAAAATTGACAAGAAATACTTTAATTTTATAAAAAATGTTAAACTTTGACCGCCCATAATGAATAAATATTATGATATTTTAATGTAATTTATAATGCCTAATTTATATTAATGTAAGTATTAAGTTGCTGTGTTTATAGTGATTAAATTGATGATAATGTGTAGATTTATAAAAAAACTTATTAGGTAGCTTTCTATAAATAAATAAATAAATAAAAAAGTTTAAGACATGAACTCATCTTAAAAAGAATAAAATTTTAACAGTGATATTTTCTTATTTCATCGTACATTTTCTTATTTCTTATTAGTTCGAGTGATTTTTGGTTTAAAACTAAATTAAAAGGCATTACGAACATTTTTCTTAAAATATAAAGATAAACTAAAACATATTTAGTATATAGAAAATTACACCACAAACACTATAAATCCTAAACACACATAAACATTACTGTTTTTATAATATTTATTAATGTGTTTATAACCTCTATTTCTTATTATGAAAGCAATTCATAAATTAAAATATTTACATGTTTAGATAATTTCTTAAACTTATTTTTTTTCAGTGATTTTTTATATTAGATTAACATATATATTAATAACATGCAAAGTAAAGTATGCAATAACAAAGAGAAACATATATAATATGTTTATGTTAGTTCATCTGCTAAAATATATTACGTCAAAAACTTCGTCAATATATTATTTTTCACTAAGTTGACTGTCCAACAAAATGCTATACTTTCTTATTTCATGATCAAACTTTATTTATTAGTTTTGATCAAAGTTTTTCCAAATAAAGGAATAAAATATTTTTTTCATAAAGCATTTGAAGTCAAAATGCTTCGTGCATCATAATTTGATACTTGAGATGTAACAACTATAATAAACTTTTCTTTTTTACCAAACGTTAAACATCAGTTACAAAGAGGACCAATTCAACATAATTTTTTAATATATAAAATTATTTATAATGTTTTGATTTATATATATATATATATATATATATATATATATATATATATATATATATATATATTAACATAGGTATACTCTTTATTGAAATTTTATATTAGGTGTTTTAAGGATAAAAAATATTTGTTAACTAATATTAAAGTCAATTTATTTTGAGACATTATTTAGGATAAAAGATATAAGTCATTTGTGGTGAGAATAAACAAATATTTGATTGATAAATTGAGAAAATGAACGAGAAATTCGTTTTTGAGTGAAAAAAAAATATGTAATGCAAAAGAATAAAAGTAGTTTTTCTAGATAGGAAAAATAAATTTAAATTACAATTATAATAGATTAACCATAACTATTTCCCTACACCTTTGTACTTTCTTTCTACGCTTCGACAGACTCATCAAAATGACCATTATACTTTTGACGAAAAATTAAAGAAATCCAATACTCCATAATTTATTTGTATTTTGGATTGCATTATCGAAATTAGAAAAAAAAATATGTTTCAAATTGTACAATCATGAATATAAAAAAATATTTAGATTATACAATTTAGAGTATAAATTACAAAAATTATATTTTTATTATACAATTTAGAGTATAAATTACAAAAATTATATTTTTATTATACAATTTGAAATATAAAGTTTGTATTCTAGCTTGTGTAACCTAAAATACAAAAGAAAATTTGTATATGATTATTATGCAATTTGGAATATAAACAATCCAGAAATGGTACTTTTGGTATTTTAAAAAATATGGAAGTGCAGGAAGAACTCTTGGAAGTGCGGGAAAAATGTATCCTGTCTTTTTAGATTTAAAGTAATGGTCTTTAAGTAACGGACTTTACTTGTTTATCTTTAATTCAATTTTGATTAGAATAAGGCAATTACTATTTGCACCTCCATATTTTTTTCCTACACCTCAAATATTTTGAAATGTTCATTTTTTCTTTTATGATTTATATCTCTTGTTATTTTTGTGTCTCTTTGAGAGAGTAATGTTGTGAAGTACTAGTGAATGCATTTACTATTAATAAAGCAAATGGTAATAAAATAATTTCACTCTTCCAAATTATTCATTTTAACTACACACTTTCTCTAGCCAGCATTAAAAAAAATATCAGTAAACACATTTTTTAAAACATTATAAAGACACTAATCTACACACACTCAAAAATCCTAAACACATTCTAAAACTGATTAAAATCTTTAAACTCATTCCACTTGTTAACAAATTTAACTACACTTCAAGAATACACAGGCACTGAAAAACTCTAACTTCACTTTAACTAACACTCCAAACAACCATAATAAAAAAGACACACTAATTATACTAACCTACACACACTCAAAAGACTTAAGTACACTCTAAAACTAATTAAAAACTTTAAAACCCTATATCTATTTGTACACAAGTATCTGCTAACTTAAAAAAAAAACTCTATAAATAGATACCTTTCAGCCAAAGAAACTTCTTACCCTACACTTTTGAGACGACACCCACCTTCTGAACTACCAGTTACTCCTAATTTCATTGTCCTCCACCATCTCTAAATCCATTTTCACTCACCCACATAATAGTAATGTACCTGAAGAGTCATTGTCCATAATAGCTAGATACCTTGAGAGTCATTATGCATGTGTTGTTCTTAAAAACTTCATTAATCAAATACTTCTAGAAAATTTAGCCACTAGAAATAATAAGATAATTGATGCTCAAAAAACTTAGAAATCCAACAATCCTCGTATTTGGGTCAATATTAGTTAAAAAATAATCACAATGTAAGAATTCCACCATTTTTTTTTAATTTATTTTTCATAAATAGTTTTATAATTTCTTTTTCTTTTCTAAGATTTCAGATTGAGGGTTCATGGGAGTAAAAAAAACCCTCCATCCAAATACTAACACTTCAAGCAAACGCAGTTAAAAATATTCTAAACAAACTTGCATACTTACTAAATTATGGTAAAGACAAGGCTAACCTACACACACTCAAAAGTCATAAACACACTTTAAAACTAACAACTTTAAACTTACTTTAATCACATACTAACCATTTTTAACTACACTCTAGCAACCATACACACTTTGAAACCTTAACTCTACTTTAACTACACAGACAAAAAAAATCCTAAATCATTCTGGACACAACTACTTCATAACTTCAAACAAACTCAATAAATAAACATAAACTCTAAATCTATTTGTACAACATAACATAATAACTTCAAACAAACTCAATAAACAAATTCTATAAATAGACATTTTGACAGTCACTATTAAACACTTATTCTCTATCCAGAGACTCTCCTTATTTCTAAACCTTTAAGTGAGTCATTATTATCTCCTACCAACAAAATAGTTACATATCTTAAAGAGTCATTATTCATGCATATCCTCAGATATCACAGATAATGCATAATGAATTTTAATAATAACTTTAATAAGTAATTATATATATATATATATATATATATATATAATTATCAATATAAATAATGATGTTTTGGATAATATTGAGTATATTAATATATTAAAATAAATGCAGGATTATAATGAATAAATAAATAAAAGTTAATATGTAATCTTAAAAATGATACTTAAAAAAATACGCTAATTTTATAAATTTTTTTAGTTAAACTTTGAAAGCTAATAAAGGATAAATATAATAATATTTTAATGTAATTTATAATGGCTAATTTATATTATTATAAGTATTAAGTTGTGATGTTTATAATAATTAAATTGATGATAATGTGTATATTTATGAAAAACTTATTAGGTAGCTTTCTATAAATAAATAAATAAAAAGTTTAAGATATGAACTCATCGTAAAATATAAGATGTTAACTTCATGATTTAGTTTCGGTTATTTTTTCTTATTTCACCGTACATTTTTTTATTAGTTTGAATGATTTTTTAGTTTAAAATTAAATTGAAATGCATTATGAACATTTTTATTAAATATAAAGATAAATTAAAACACATTTAGTATATAAAAAATTACATAACAAACATACTATAAATTATAAATATTAATGTTTTTATAATAATTATTAATGTTTTTATAACCTCTATTTCTTATTATGAACGCAACTTTATAAATTAAAATATTTAACTGTTTACATAATTTCTTAAACTTTAATTTCAGTGATTTTTCATCTTAGATTAATACATATACCAATAACAAGAAGAAAGAAAAACATAAATGATATTTTTATGCTCGTGCATTTGTTAAAATATACTACGTCAAATATTCAGTCAATATATTATTTTTCACTAAGTTAATTATGTTGCAAAATACAATACTTCTTTACTTCATGATGAGAGAATACTTCTTTACTTCATGATGAGAGTGTATTCATTATGATCAAAGCTTTTCCAAATAGAGAAATGTAATATTTTTTCACAAAGCATTTGAAGTCAAAATGCTCCATGAATCATAATTTTGATACTTGTGATGTAACAACTATAATGAACTTTTTTTTCTTTTTACCAAAGCATTAGTTACAAAAGGACCAACTCAACATAATTTTTTAATATCTAAAATTATTTCTAATGTTTTGATTTTAACAATATATATATATTTTGAAAAGTATACTCTTTATTGAAAGTTTATATTAAGTGTTTTAAAGATACAAAATTATTTGTTAAGTAATATCATTATTTGTGTTTTAGCAATATTCCTGATTAATATTAAATTCAATTTATTCAATTTTTTCTTAGACATTATTTATGATAAAAGAAAATATAAAAGTAATGTGTAGTGAAAATAAGTATATCTTTGATCGATAATTGAACGGGGAGATTTTTTATTTATAGTTGAGAAAATGAGTGAAAAATTTATTTTTCATTGAAGTAAAAAAATGTGTAATGCAAAAGAATGAAAGTAGTCTTTATAGGTATGAAAAAACAAATTTAAATTATAACTGAGGATTTACTGTAATTATCTTTCGATGCATTCTTCCTCCACCCGTGTACTTTCTTCCTATAACTTCAGAGACTCATCAAAATAATCACTATATCATTGATGAAAAAAAAATAAAGAAATCATATACCTTTTTTTATTTTTGGATTGCATAATCAAAATTAAAAAATGTATGTTTCAAATATAAAAAATATATTCCAGACTGTACAATTCAAAATACAAATTAAAAAAAATTATATTTTTGATTAAACAATTTGAAATATAAAGCTTGTACTCTAGGTTGTATAATCCAAAATATAAAAGAAAATTTATATTTCACATTGTGTAATCCATAATATAAACAATCTACAAAGGATACTTTCAGTATTTTAAAAACTATGGGAGTGTAGGAATAACTCATGGAGGTGCGAGAAGAATGTATGATATCTTTTTAGCATTAAAGTAATGGGCGTAGTAGACTTTAGTTGCTTGTCTTTAGGTCAATTATGATTAGAACAAGGCATTTACTTACACCTTCATATATTTTTCCTAAGTCTCAAATATTTTGAAATGACCTTTTTGTTTTGGTAATTTATATCTCTTGTCATTTTTGTGTCTCTTTTAGATTATAATGTTATGAAGTGCTAGTAAATACATTTATTATAAATGGACCAAATGATAACAAAATAATTTCACACTTCCACATTATTCACTTTAACTACACACTTTATCTAACACTCCATTTAGTTATATTTTAAAAAAAAACACTAAACATATTTCTTATAACATTATAAAGATACAAATCTACACACACTCAAAAATCCTAAATACACTCTGAAACTTATTAAAAGCTTTAAATTTATTGCACACTAACATATTTAATTATACTTCAAGAAGACAGAACATACTTAAAAACTTTAACTTCACTTTAACTAATACTTATGACAACCTTAGTTAAAAAAAACTAATTATATTAAATTTCACACACTCAAAAGACTTAAGCACACTTTAAAACTAATTACAACCTTTAAAACCCAAAATTTATCTATATACAACTATCTACTAACCGAAAAAAAACTCTATAGATAGAAAAGTTTTAGCCAAAGACTCTCATTGTCCTAAACTTTTGCGGTGACATCCACCTTTTGAGCTACCAATTACTCCAAAATCTATTTTCATTCACCATCTCTAAAAATCCATTGTCATTTATCATCTCTAAATCCATTTTCACTTATCCTAAACTTTTCAGCCAAAGACTCTCCTTACCCTAAACTTGTGATGTGACACCCACCTTCTGAGCTATCAGTTACTCCTAAATTCATTGTCATCCACCATCTCTAAATCAATTTTCACTTACCCTAAACTTTTCAGCCAAAGACTCTCCTTATCCTAAACTTTTGAGGTAGCACCCACCTTCTAAGCTACCAGTTACTCGTAAATCTATTTTTATCCACCATATCTAAATTCATTTTCACTTACCCTAAACTTTTTGGTCAAAGACTCTCCTTACACTTAAACTTTGAAAGCTAATAAAGGATAAATTTAATAATATTTTAATGTAATTTATAATGGCTAATTTATATTATTGTAAGTATTAAGTTGTGATGTTTATAATGATTAAATTGATGATAATGTGTAGATTTATGAAAAGCTTGTTAGGTAGCTTTCTATAAATAAATAAAACAAAAGTTTAAGATATGAACTCATCGTAAAAAAAAAAAATGTTAACGTCATGATTTAGTTTCGGTGATTAGTTTGAGTGATTTGTTAGTTTAAAATTAGATTGAAATGCATTATGAACATGTTTATTAAATATAATGATAAACTAAAATACATTTAGTATATAAAAAATACACAACAAACACACTATAAATTCTAAACACACATAAACATTAATGGTTTTATAATATTTATTAATGTTTTTATAACCTCTATTTCTTAATATGAACACAACTTTATAAAATATTTAACTTTTTAACATAATTTCTTAAACTTATGATGATATTTTTGTGTTGTTTCGTTTGTTAAAATATATAACGTCAAATACTCGGTCAATATATTACTTTTCACTAAATTGACTATGTTGCAAAATACAATACTATTTTGCTTTATGATGAGAGTGCATTTATTAATTGATCAAAGCTTTTCCAAATAAAGAAATGTAATATTTTTTCAGAAAACATTTGAAGTGAAAATGGTCCGTGAATCATAATTTTGATACTTGTGATGTAATAACTATAATAAACCTTTTTTTATACCAAAAGTTAAGCATAGGTTACAAAGAGGACCAACTTAACATAATTTTTTTAATATCTAAACCTATTTCAAATGTTTCAACAGTTATTTTTCGATCAATATTAACCTTAATTTATTATTTTTTTCAGACATTATTTATGATAAAAAAGATATAAAAATAATCTGTGGTGAAAATAAATATATTTTCGTTGATAATTGAATGGAGAGATTTTGTATTGATAATTGAGAAAATGAATGAGAAATTTATTTTTAAGTGAAATAAAAAAAAACATGTGTAATGCAAAAGAATAAAAGTAGTCTTTCTAGGTAGGAAAAACAAATTTAAATTACAACTATAAAGGATTAAAGGGTTAACTTTAATTATTTTTTGATGCATTCTTTATGCACTTTTGTACTCTCTTCTTATGGCTTTATAGACTCAACAAAATGACCATTATACCATTGATGAAAAAAATTAGGTAGCTCTCTTTAAATAAAAGAAAGTTTAAGACATGAACTCATATAAAATATAAAAAATAAAAATTATGGAAAATTACACCACATACACACTATAAATCCTAAAAACACATTTACATTAATGTTTTTATATTATTTATTGATGTCTTTATACTTTCTATATTATTTATTGATGTCTTTATAATTTCTATCTTGTATCATAGAATGGAGCTTTTTAAATTAAAATATTTACTTATTTAAATCATTTCTTAAACTTATTTTGTTTTGTTTAGTGATTTTTATCTTTGATTAACACATATACTAATAACATGCAAAGTAAAGTATAAAAAGAAGAAATAGAAATGTATATGATATTTTCTTATACTGGTTTCTATATTATTAATACATTACTTTTCACTAAGTTGATTATGTTAAAAGATATAAAACTTTTCTTACTTTCTGATCAAAGTCTATTCATTAATTGATCAAATAAAAGACTTTAATAATTCTTCACAAAACAGTTGAAGTCAAAATTGTTAAAAAATATGATGGCCAAAAGTTTAAGAGGGATAGTAAATTGAACTATTTACTCTTTTTGAAATTTTGGAAATGTAAATAAGTAATTTTACTAAACTATGATTATAATGTAAAGAATAGTCTAAACAACAGGTTAAAAAACACAAATAGCAAGTTAAAATATTACTCAGTATGTTCAGACCAGAAAAACAACTTGTTAAAGTCAGAAATTATGATAGTTCTGGATAATTACAATTAACAAGTTAAAATTAAAACACAGCTTGTTAAAATTTTTTTCAGCAGTTAGACAAATTTCAATCTGTTAAAACAGATTTCAACAGGTTGAAATCAGAACACTGCAGCAGTATTATAAAACCAGAAAACACTATTTTGGTTAAAACAATTTTTGCAAAAATCAAAATTACCACAAACCAAATCAATGTGATCAGCCAATGATTTATCACATCAGTATCAATACATCACCAATTTACCAAGATTAAGACAACTTAAGGATAGCAAAAACAGATTCACAATAGATGTTATTTAAAACAGATTACACATAATTATTCACAAAAGATATTCAGGCCAAATTAAGATGGATATCACAGTATTACAGTTCCAATTTGAAAATAGTTGAAATAACTGAATTTTGGGTTGTTTGATCAAGTAAGGGAAACTCAATGGAATTCATAATTGTCTCAATATTTTTTTTTCTAATTGTCTAAATAATCAAGAATTAAGACCATTCTAATGCCCCTTTCGTCATGCATAAACTGAACCAACAATTAGTATAAGCACAAATAAGAAAGCTTCTAAAAATACGGATACCCCTAATACATCAAAACTCATTGCCCATGGATAAAGAAAAACCGTTTCAACATCAAAAACAACAAAAATGAGAGCAAACATATAATAACGGATTCGAAATTGTAACCAAGCATCGCCCTATTGGTTCTATTCCGGATTCATAACTAGAAAGTTTTTCAAGTCCCTTGCTAATGGGGGCTAAAATTCCAAAAATTAGAAATGCCAAAATAGGAATCAAACTTAATATTATTAGAAATGCCCAAAAAATATCATATTCGTAAAGAAGAAACATAAAAGTACTCCTCTTAATGTAGAAGATATACCGAATTCATTTTAATTTTGACTCTAAAGTCTCCATTTTTTTAGACTAACTTAATATACTAATATTAATATTACTCTATCGAAATATGAATATGTTCGGATAGAAATTTACAAATTGTTTTTATTTTTTAGGAATAGTCTTAGTAATGAGATATATTCAATCCTAAATATTATGAATATTCTTAGTATTTGTAGGAATATTAGGGCTATACAGACTCGAACCGTAGACCTTCTCGGTAAAACAGATCAAACTAATTATTATCTAAATGATTTAAATTGTTTTCAAAACCCAACGTGCATTTTTTTTTTTTTTT
>Ga0209489_101018_pt1 | contig 56832 bp, 56 predicted proteins | sample SiratrowhiteBW_FD_187527 | JGI IMG/M metagenome (GOLD analysis project Ga0209489, IMG submission 187527) | Root nodule microbial communities of legume samples collected from California, USA - Siratro white BW (SPAdes) (version 2) | ecosystem: Host-associated > Plants > Roots > Nodule | place... | reverse complement strand
AAATATATATATATATATATATATATATATATATATATATATATATATATATATATAAATTAAAAAATTGTTAGAGGTTGTGATATTTTAAGCAAACTTTGAAATGTTTATTAAGAATATTGAAACCGTTTAATAGGTCATAAATTGTCTAATGTCTCAACAAATCGTTTAGGGACTTAATTGATTTAGACAAATCATCTAGAATTTCAATAATGTGATGTTCCTCATGGCAGGTTAAATGGATGTCAAAATGTGCTAAAAATAAAATTAACACTGGTAGGAATATTCAAAGGGGTAACACCGGGGAGATCTCGCACAGTGAGAACTGAGTCGTCGCACGCCACTGCTACCTAGTCCGAGCTCCGCTGCCCAGTCCGCATGTCGCCGTCTCCGCTACCTAGTCCGTGTCGCCGCCTCCGCTGCCCAGTCCGCGTGTCGCCGCCTCTGCTGCCCAGTCCATGCAGCTGCACTCTTCCAATGCTCTGGCCACCGTAGTCATGCGAGACGCCACAGTTGTGGTTCTCCATATTTTGCCAATTGATTCGGTGTGTTGGTTGTTGGTTCTTGGCTTCGTATTTTGATGGAAATGTCGTCCAAATTTGATATTGAGAGGTTTGATGGAAAGACGAGTTTTACACTTTGGCAAGTGCGTATGGCCGCCATATTGTCTAGCCTTAACATCAAGGATGTCATCTATGGTAGAGAAGTCAATGCAGAAATGACAGATAAGAGGTGGAAGGAAATAAATGATAAGGCTCTTCCACTATCCAATTGTGTTTAAGTGATGCAATACTTCAAGAGGTTCTCTTATAAACGACTGTTATGGGTTTGTGGAAGAAGTTGGAGGAGACGTATATGAAGAAGTCTTTAACAAATTGGTTACGGTTGAAGCTACGCCTCTACACTCTTCATATGGTCGAAGGTACATCTATTTCTGATCACATTGCGGAGTTTACCTCCATCTTGAATTATTTGGGGAAGTTAGATGTCAAGGTAGAGGATGAGGACCAAGCTTTGTTGTTGTTGTGTTCTTTGGCTACATCATATAAGTCACTTAGGGACATGGTGATTTATGGTAGAGAGAAAATTTCTCTTGAGGATGTGAAGGGTAACCTGCAAGCTAAATTGCACTTGGATAATGGATGACCAGTGTTGATAAAGGAAGTCAAGGTGTTGGTTTAGTGGCCGAACAGAGGAGGTCTAGTGACAAAACCCCGATGGGAAATAGAAGTCGGTCAAAGTCAAAGCATAAGAATCTTACATGCTATTATTGTAAGAAGAAGGGACACATAAAGACCAATTGTTTTATCTTGATGAATAAACAAAAGGGACGTGGAAGTGTTGCTTCGGAAAAGGTCAATGTGGCCAAGGATGATGACACATATGATGTTCTTTATGTGGTTGATAATTGTTTCAATGATGATAATGCTTGGATTATAGACTCCGGTACTTCTCAACACATGACTCCAAATAGGGATTGGTTTGAGACATATGAGCCTTCAAGTGGAAAGGTTCTTATGGAAAATAATCATTTGCGCAAGGTTGTCGATGCGGGCTCAGTGAAGATTAAATTCCATGATGGTAAGACACGAAGGTTGATGGGTGTGAGACATATACCCGATTTGAGTAAGAACTTGATTTCTTTAGGGTCTCTTGAAGAGAAGGGATGTAAGTTTCAAAGTGATGGTAGAGTTCTTCGTGTTTCCAAAGGAGCTCTCACCATTATGAGAGGAAAGAGAGTTGGAAATCTCTATTTCTTGCAAGGGTCCATTGTCATAGGCTCGGCCTCCATGCGAGCTCGGATCCTACCTTGAATGTTGATGTTACGAAGTTGTGGCATATGAGGTTGGGACATATGACCATTTTGAGTAAGAGAGGCTTGTTGTGTGGTCAATGCACAAGTAGATTGAAGTTTTGTGAGCATTGTGTATTTGACAAGCAAAAGAGATTGAGCTTCTCAACGACCATTCATTGGACCAAGGAAACGTTGGATTACATCGGATCTTTGGGGACCTTCTCGTGTGCCATCAAAAGATAATGGTTCTCGCTATATGCTTACTTTCATTGATGATTTTTCAAGAAAGGTTTGGACTTATTTCTTGAAGGAGAAAAGTGAGGCCTTTAAAGTGTTTAAGGAATGGAAGACACTCTTAGAAAATCAGACTGGAAAGAAGATCAAAAGGTTGGGGACCGATAATGGTTTAAAATTTTGTAACCACCAGTTTGATGAGTTTTGTAAAGCTAAATGAATTGCTAGGTACAAAACAGTGGTTAATACTCCATAGCAAAATGGAGTTGCGGAAAGAATGAACCATACATTGCTTGAAAGGGCTCGTTGCATGCTTTCCAATGTAGGTCTTGGGGAGTTTTGGGCAGAAGCGATTAGCATGGGATGATATCTAGTGAATTGATCTCCTAACACTTCCATAGAATGCAAAACACCCAAAGAAGTATGGTTGGGTAAGCTGGTTGATTATTCAAACTTAAGGGTATTTAGTTGTCCTGCTTATGTTCATGTAAATAAAGAAAAGTTGGAGGCAAGAGCAAAGAAGGGTGTTTTTGTTAGGTATCCCATGAATGTGAAGGGGTACAAGATGTGGTGTCCCGCATCTTCTAAATTTCTCATTTCAAGAGATGTCATTTTTGATAAGTTGGCTATGTTGAAATCCAAGGATGTTGTGCTCAAGCCGACCATTATGAAGAATGAGAAGATTGACAAAAAGGTGGAGTTTGAGGTGTCGGTCCAACAAAGTGATGAAGAAAAGACTATACCACATGAAGATGCTCATCCGAAAGAACAAGAATAAGTTGAAGAGCAACCATATTTATTGGCAAGACATCGTGAAAGAAGAGAAATTAGAAAACCAGTGAGATATGCTGATTTTGCTTATTGTTTTGCAATTGTCGAAGAGGTGAAATATAATGAACCATCATCTTACAAAGAAGTTATTTCTTCCAAAAATACAATGGATTGAGTTTCAGCCATGAATGAAGATCTTCAATCGTTGGAAAGGAATCACACTTGGACTCTTGTGAAGCCACCTAGTGGTAAAAGGATTGTGGGTTGCAACTGGATCTTCAAGAAAAAGGTAGATGGCTCAAGACTAGAAAGTTTTCGATATAAAGCAAGACTTGTGGTTAAGGGGTATAGTCAAGTTCAAGGTGTGGACTTTAATGAAGTATTTTCTCCTGTTGTCAAGCACACCTCCATTCGAGTTTTGCTCTCTTTGGAGGCAATCAAGGATTTGGAGTTAGAGCAATTGGATGTGAAAGCTGCTTTCTTGCATGGTGATTTAGAAGAGCAAATTTACATGAAGCAACCAGAGGGTTTTGAAGTTGTGAGAAAGGAGAATCATGTATGTTTGTTGAAGAAGTCAGTCTATGGACTCAAGCAATCACCTCGACAATGGTACAAGAAATTTGACTCATTCATGATTAGTATAAATTTCTCCCTCTCTAATTATGATTGTTGTGTCTACTTCAAGAAGTTGAGTAGCGAAAAATTTATCTATTTGTTGCTCTATGTTGATGATATGTTGATTGCCGCTTCCAATATGGAAGAAATCATAAGATTGAAAGAGCAACTTGGTTCGACATTTGAGATGAAAGATTTGGGGGCTGCCAAAAGAATCCTTGGCATGGAAATATCAAGAGACTAACCTAATCGAAAACTCTTTCTCTCACAAAAGGAGTTTGCGAGAAAGGTAATCCGTTGTTTTGGCATAGAGAAAGCTAAGATTGTTTCCACCCCTCTTGCAACACATTTCAAGCTTTCAACCGCTTTGAGTCCTAAATTCGAACATGAGAAGAAGTATATGGAAAATGTTCCATACTCAAGTGCAGTTGGGAGTCTCATGTACTTGATAGTGTGTACTAGACCCGAGATATCTCAAGTCGTTAGTGTGGTAAGTAGGTACCTTGCTTGTCCCGGAAGAGGACATTGGGAAGCGGTAAAATGGATCTTTCACTACTTGAAAAGTACATTAATGCTCATTTGAAGTTTGGATTTTGGTGGTGATTTAGATAAGAGGAGGTCTTTGACAGGTTATGCTTTTACTCTTAGAGGGTGTGCAATTAGTTGGAAGTCAACACTTCAATCCACCGTTGCACTCTCTAGTACGGAAGCAGAGTACATGGAAATCATAAAGGCTATTAAGGAGGCTATTTGGCTCAAGGCATTTCTTGGTGAGATTGCTTCTCTTGATGATCCTATCAGGATATTTTGTGACAACCAAAGTTTTATTCACTTGACGAATGACCAGATGTTCTATGAGAGGACTAAGCACATTGATATAAGATATCACTTTGTGCGTGATGTGATTTCTGAAGGTAATGTGCTTGTAAAGAAGATTAGCACCGAAGCGAATCCGGTCGATATGCTTACAAAGCCTCTTTCCATTGCAAAGTTCAAGTTTTGGTCAAAGACAATTTCAATCTATTTTTAGTTTGTTTTTGAGTTTGTTCTAGTTAATTTCTATTTACTTTCTAGTTGTACAATTCGGATCAAGGTGGAGATTGTTATACTTTGACCCGAATTTATTGCTTTGCCCTTTTTAGTTTAGGGTTCTGGATATCCCTTTTGTATCTCACTTTTCAATAGAGAAATAACAGAACCCACTTTAACAACACCATTTGACCAAATTAATAAGAGTACCATATCCTATTGTATAATTTGTTTTTCAGGTTCACTTGAAAGTCAAGAAGCAGCTAAGTATCTTGATAGTGATTATTTAAAGCACTGGTAATGCTTTAAAGTTAAAAGTTTTAGTGTTAAAACCTAAGAGATAAAGGGAGAATCCTTGACTATGGTGATATAAGAGATGATACTTATATTATCCATAATGTACTTTATGTTGAGGGTTTGAAACATAATTTGTTGAGATTAGTTAGGTGTGTGACAGAGGTCACAAAGACAACTTTGAACAAAAATCTGTGTTTAATATGTGAATCTAAAACGATAAACTAATGTTGGTTGGTAAGTGAGTTAACGATATGTTCATGTTTTTGATGCATTGAATTTTGAATGTCTATTAACAAAAAATGTTGATTCTTGGCCATGACATAAAATGATTGCTTACATTCATTTACATCTTTGAAAAAGATGGTTACAAAGGATTTAGTAAATGGACTTTCAAAGCTTAAGTTTGAAAAGGACAAGGTTTGTAAAACTAGTCAAAAAGGGAAACAAACCAAAACCTCTTTCAAACTGAAAAACTTTGTTTCTACCACTTGTTAACCGCTTCACATGGACTTGTTTGATCCTTCAATAACCACTAACCTTGGAGGGGACTATTATACACATGTCATTATATATGATTATTCTAGATTCACATGAACATCGTCGCAACTAAGGTCACGATGTGATGATGAAAAAAGACTTTGAAAATCATAGGAATCTCCACTATATTTTATAATGAAAAACTATGGAAAAACTTTTTAAAAGAAATGATATATGAAACTATATTTAGGGTCAGATGGTCAGTTATGTGTAAAAAAAGGTGTTAACACCTTACAATGTCAATTTGAATATGATATGTGCAAAAATGAATGTAGTTGTAAAATGTCTGTTAATCCTAAAAACATTCATGTAAAAACAAAGAAAATAATTTTAAATATTTTATTTGAGTCCAACGAGGATTGATTATACTCTTATATATTTTGATTCACAACCAAAAAAATTATGGAATAAGTAGTTCTAAATGATAAAAATGGTTTTTTTATGTGTTAAGTTTCTTTTTTTAATTTTAAAATTGTAACATTTTTAGATTTTTTTAATTTTTACAATTTATGTTGATCATAATAACACCCTGTGAATAACTATTCTTAATACTCTTATTATACCATGAAAGAAGATAATATAAACTAATTATTGATATTAGAAATTGTTACATAAATTTATTTTGAAAGAAAAATGATTTTTAATTTTTTGTAAAAAGAATATTAAGTATAAAATAACACGTTCAATTATAAAATACATAAGTAAAATGCTAAAAGAAAGAGCCAAGATTTGAAAAAAAAAAAAAACTAATGATGCATTTTAAATGTAAGTGACAAATAATAGAAATTCTGGACCAATCAAATGTCTTGATTTCATTAATTTTATTCATTAGACGATGTTTTTGAAGTTATCTTTTGATTTCATTAATTTTATTCATTAGACTATGTTTTTGAAGTTATGTTTTGATGATAATGAAATTAAGTTTATATTTTAATTATTTGTTTTAATAATGTTTGCAGAAAAAAATTAAATAATGTGTGTAGAATTAGAATTTTAAGTGAAAAGTAAATTTTGAATTAAAAGATAAAATTTAATTTTTGATAAAGGTAAAATTTTAATTTTTTATAAATATAAAATTTAATTTTTAATAAAAAATAAATTTTTATTTTGGTAAAGAAAAAAATTGATTTTTTTTATGAAACAATAATTTATATATAATGAGATATAATTTTTGTATAATGAGATATAATTTTTCCATGCTTATCAGTCAGGTCACATATTTTAGTTTTCATATTCACTTATCTTTTATCATTTTGATTTGAGATAAAAAGAAAAATAAATTTACAAAGTTATTCACGGTTTGCATAACACAGATTTTAAAATTAAAAAACCTATTCAGTAATATGATTTGTTCTTCAATTCATGATTATATAATTCTATCCAGGATACTCTATGCATCAAATTGAAAATAAAATTAGCATTTACTGTTTTTCTAATGAAAATCTTTTAATAATACGTTTGCCAAGTTACCACTTCGTTTATCAAGTCAATACTTTATCTTACTACTTTTATCGGACACTGATTTTATAAAAATTATAAAAAAAAAAATTAAACACGTAATTTAATCCTCCATTTATATATTTTACTTATATCCATGATTATCCAATTTCTACTACATTGTAACCTCTACGTTGTCCTTTTGTTTTTTTTTTTAGCTCTTCATTTTGACAGTGTACCTTTTATGTCATCAACTAATTTAGGTAATATTTCTAAAATAACTTTCAAACTTTATAATAATCATGAATATGAATTGTTTACAAAGCATGTGGTCAAAGTACTTAGATTTCTTTTCCTTTTTGTTGAATAATTATTCTTGGTTTCCTAGAAATGATGAGCACACATATCTCAAATGATATGTTAACATCCAGTTTTAATTTTTTTTACCTTTAAATTAATGATGTCAAAATAACCGCTTTTTGATTTTTTTCCTGCTATTTTTTCTTGTTAATTAATAATTTTTTTATGCTTTAGTTTTGAATTTATATTTTTGACATGTAAATAGCGAAATATATATAATAATAATTACGAAAATAATAATTACTAAATTCAAATAATATATCTAAAAAATAGTTTATAAGTGAAAAAGAATTAGTTGCTTTAGTCAAACGTAAAATTAAAAAGGGGACTAATTTAGATATTATCAAAACAAAAAAAATTTGGAAATAAAGAATTTCAATCGATTTATCCAAACGCAATAATTTTTTTTAAGTTAAAAAAAATTAAGTTTCTTTATCCAAATAAGAAAAAATTAAAAGAAAAAAAATCATTTAAAGCACTTAAAAGTTAAAAAATTTTAATCTAATTTTTTTTTTTTCATCATTGGTTTCTCCATTCACTCAACACTATCCATTTACCAATGATATAAGTAAGCCATAACATGCAAAGGTAAATTATTTTGATTCTTACCAGAATTCGCAGCCTTAATGTGAAAAGGACATTGTTTAGGTGGCATATTTCATTACATGGACTTTCCTCAAGAACATGATTGGCCAATACAAATCCATGTAAGCTTCAAATGCGTCATCAGCACCAAAATCACACCCACTCAAGTTGTTCTTTTTGACCAGCACAAACTTAACTTCCAAACCTACCCACTTAACTTTTCCTCACCCAAACGCAAGAGACATACATCACAACACAACACAAAACTGAATTTGACAAGATCTGAGACAGTGTCTGATTCCAGGGTCAACCTTGGCTAATGGGTCGGAGCACAATGGAGCTTGGAAGTGGAGTGTCTCTGGTGGCGTTGTTCTTATGCTTAACCACTTACTTTTGTGTGGTCCCACCTGCAGAGGCAGTGTGGTTTACAATCCCCAGTACGGGGACCAAGTGCATGTCCGAGGAAATCCAAAAAAACGTGGTTGTTTTAGCCGATTACTATGTTATCACCGAAGAGGGTCCCAAGCTCAACACAGTTTCTGTCAAGGTATGCTTCTTAATCTTCAAATTCATATATGTTGTTGATCTATCTGGTTGATTGATTTTGAATTGCATTGCTGGCTACTTTTGTTGTTGTTTGATTTGTTGTGAAAATTCATGTTGGTAATTTTTGTTTATGAAATCATGTTTTCGGTACAAAGCATCAATTGACTCTGCATGGGTAAGATCTATAGAAAACCTCATTGGGCATTTTTAGTGTGGTTTCCCTCCCAATCACATTATTTTCATCCATAAGATACGAACTTTTGACCTTGGTCAAGAGAACTGAGTCCATAGCCACTTGGACCTTCCTCTTCTTGATTCATGTTGGTCAATTTGATTGCCGGTGATAAGTGTTTTCACAATTTATAAAATGAAAATTAAGCTTTGTTTACGGAGAAATCTGCTTAATTTTCTGCGTTAAGACAGTCATAGTGGTGAGAGATTACCGTAGTTCCGTTCCAACTAATCTCTACATGATACTTGGTCTGATATAGTTAATTTGTTCCGTAAATTGAAAAACTCAATAATATGTTAACTTAAAGATTGATTAGTGGTATATAAGTATGCGCTATTTTTTCACTAGCAGGGTTTCAATCAAATGAACCAAGGTCAATGATGAATAAGGGGTGCTTGTTTTTAATTTTCACTGGTTTCTGTCCAAGTCCCCTGTTGTAGATTTGAGAATTGTGACCTATATTTTTTTTTATTTTTTTTTTTATTTCTATAGTTGTGATTGTGAAATAAAGATATTGGGTTAAGGTGTGAGTGGAAGTATAGTATTAAGGGATTCATGTTGATCATTTGTTATAATTTGATTTGTTTATTTTACCAGGTAACATCCCCTTATGGGAATACTCTTCATCATAATGAAAATGCTACACAAGGTCAATTTGCATTCACAACAGAGGAGAGTGGGACCTACGTTGCCTGCTTTTGGATGGATAGTAAACATCAAGAGGAAGCAACTTTGAGCCTTGAATGGAAAACTGGAATTGCTGCCAAAGATTGGGAGTCTGTTGCTAAGAAAGATAAGATCGAGGTAAACCAATGAATTTCATTTTCACTTTCTGTCATTGCCTTTGTCATTTATATATAATAGCTTAATATGCACCACTAGTATAAGAGTTTTTATGCTGTCAATTGATTAAAAACTGTTGTTAAAATAACTTTTATGATAGTTATTATAAGATTCAAGTACCCTTTGTTCCTAGAATTGCGACAACCTTTATTTTCTATAGTATAGAACTACTCATTTTAATACATGTGGTTGCAATATGCTTTACACTTTTGGTCCTTGCAATCAAATTGTGTCACAGCCCTGTCTTCGCTCAATAAATTTTGACATCATCTTTAACTCAACCTTAGTGGAACATTTCATAACCAGTGGAGAGAAAAAAAATGGGAAAATCTTCACTACTGGGCCATGAACCAACAACACAAGAGAATTTGATACCACCTTCAATCAAAATCCATAAGACTATAGGTTTATGAGTTTTTTCTCTCTTATATGTTACTTGTCCATTTCTGTATAATGTAAAACTTCAACTTACACTTATTTCAAGAGAAAACAAGTTGCTCTCTCAACCACTTATGAACACTGGTAAAGTCAACCACTACGTCCCTACATGTGAGCACAGGGTGCCTGAGCTTGCTTCTCCAATTTTCATAATTTCATTCATGTTTCTTCAAATGGTGGTAGTCAAAATTTGATGGTAAAGACCATAGAGGTAAAAAATGTAACATAAGGAAAAGTTGTCAAAACTCTAAAGACCAAAAGGAAAATGAAACTTTTTTATAATAAATTCATTATACATTATAGTTTGTGGTTCAATAATAGTATAAAAAAAGTTTTATTTACCAGTGCATATGTTATTTACTCTCTATATAAATGAAATTGTTACATGTTTGTGTTTTATTTTAAATTATTATTAATTAATTAGTTAATTGTTTTCTCTGTATTGGTTCAAGGGTGTTGAACTCGAGCTCAGGAAACTTGAAGGAGCAGTAGAAGCCATCCACGGTTATCTAATTTATATGAAGGATAAGTAAATATGCTATCCCCCTTACATTTTGTTTGATTCATATTTGATTACCAGGGTTCTATAATTCTTAGTTTCTCACTGTTAATGTTTGGCATTTACAAAGTCAGCCTCTTTGTAGTTATAAAGTGAGATACTAGAGTTTCAACCACTAAATATATGAATCAACTGCAATTAACTAAAGGGTCTGTTGTTTGTACTAACAAGAAGTGTCTCTTGTGTGTTTAGCCCTTTACAGTAACTGCTATCTGCTACCATTATGCTTGATTATTAGTTCATTTCAGAATTTTTTTTTTCTTGAACTTTGTTGCAGGGAAGCAAGGATGAGAGAAGTCAGTGAAACAACAAATGGAAGAGTCGCTTGGTATAGCATCATGTCTCTTAGTATCTGCGTTTTGGTTTCTTTATTACAAGTGTGGTACCTGAAGCGCTATTTTCTGAAGAAGAAACTCATATAGATGCTGCTTTCATATGAGACTTCACATCACAATATTTTTACTCAACATTTGGATAGTCTAGGATGAATTTTATGTTGTACAGATTTTCATTTGTTGATACATATTATGTATCATTAGGGTTGCCCCTGCAAAGGAATATGTGCTGTTACATTGCAATTTTACATAGATATGCTGATATGCATGATTGAAGAGCTGGCTATTAGGGGCTAATTAAAACATAACTATGATTTTTTTTTTTTTTTAATAAAGCATCATCAGCTATATCTGCTACATTAATCTCTTTAATGTGGCTTCTCATATGCCATTTACAAATAGCATGCATAGTTTCAAAATTTGTTGTAAGTGGATAGCTTGATATGAAGAAGTGATGGACTTGAGTTTAAGTCAATAGCTGAAGTAGAAAGATATATTGTGTAGTGTTTCATCTTCAAACTAAACAGATGTGGAAATGAAAGAGTTAGATAACATGCAATGGTCAAAGTAACTTTGTGGAGAAAATATTAATAATTCCTGAATATTTTATTATTATTACTATTATTATTATTGATATTATTATAATTATTATTATTCTTATTATTATCGATATTATTATAATTATTTTATTTTTTATTATTAGTATTAATACTATATTATTATTATTAATATTATTTTATTATTATTACTATTATTATAATTATTATTAAAATTATTATTATTATTATTATTATTATCTGTGACCGAATTTTTGATCGAATCTGTGACCGATTTTTGTGAACGAATCTGTGATCGATTTTGTGACCGAATCTGTGACCGATTCTGTGACCGAATCTGTGACTGAATCTGTGATCAATTCTGTGACTGATTCTGTGACCGATTTTTTGGGTCACTGATTCGGTCACGGATAGTGACCGATTTTTTCGGTCACCGATAGTTACCGATTTTTCGGTCACTAATTTCGGTCACGATTTAGCAATTTTCTAGTAGTAGGTGTTTTATAAGGTCAGAACCAGTATTAAGGCACAGAGGTCATTAAAATTATCATATTTGAGTGAATGAAAGCGTAATTAATGCTGAATATGAGTCTAATTGAATAAGTTAAAATGTTAATTTGCAAAAATGGTTCTTATGAACACATCTGATTTTAGTTGTCAAAAGTCTAACTAAAGTGTCCTCTCGTTAAGGCATGAGTAACCACTGCGGTATTTCAAGATCAAAACTAGTATTAAGGCACAAAAGTCATTAAAATGAACATATTTGTGGCACATAATGAAAGTGTTTTGGGTCTAATTGAATAAGAACTTAATTTGCTATAATAATCCTTATGAACACCTATGAATTTAATCGCCAAAAGTCCAACAAAGGTGTCCCCTTGTCAAGGCATGGGTAACTACTGAGGTATTCTGAGGTCACAACCAGTGGTAAGACACAGAGGTCATTAAAATGAACATATTTGTGACACATAATGAAAGCGTTATTAATCCTGAATATGAGTCTAATTGAATAAGTTAAGAACTTAATTTTCTATAATGGTCCTAATGAACACGTTTGAGTTCAGTCGCCAAAAGTAAAACTAAGGTGTCTACTCGTTAAGATATGGGTAACCACTGGGGTATTCTAAGGTCATAACCAGTATTAAGGAACAAAGGTCATTTAAATGAACATATTTGGGTGAATGAAAGTGTTATTAATCCTAAATATGGATCTAATTGAATAAGTTAAGAACTTAATTTGCGAAAATGATCGTTATGAAGATGTCTAAGTTTAGTTGTCACAAGTCCAACTAAGGTGTCTCCTCGTTAAGGCACGAATAACCACTGGAGTTTTCTAAGGTCACAACCAGTTTTTATGTACACAGTTTAGTAAATTAAGCTTGTTATCGAATTATGTACGAAATAAATGAGGTTAGCAACATTGGAATGATTTTTACAAGCATAATCATTAACAACGTTTGAAAAATAACATATAGGTGATAACTAATGTTCTGAACACACTTCATGAAGATTACTGAAGAACATAATTATATAACATATAAATATGAAGTTCAAGTGTTGATAGTGATAAATTAAGCCTATCCTACTTTGTTGAGTCCTCCAATCCATGAGTTAATCATCCATCAATTGTGACTGTCAGGATGGGTTACATTAAAGAAATGACGGTACTTTGCACAAAGAGGTTTAAAAAACAACATAATATTCATTGTTATATTAAATGTTAGTTTTGTGTTTAAGGGAGGCCAATACGCGAAAATGAATAATAGTTGTTTCTATACCAATGTCTGGGTTTAGGTGAATGACTGGTTGTGAAACACGAAATAATTCCTCAGTTGGTAGACTTATATCGAACCTGAACACCTTAACGATGTTATTTATGGTAATATTCAAATAGAATATGCGTTGGTTGGGAGTGAAGACTACATAAACATGAGTGAAAATTGTAAATCACATAGGATGGAGACCCCAATAAATGGGAAAGGCAAATCACTCACATTCTTTAGTAGTAACACAGATCCGACTTGGATGTCATTTCCAAATTCAGGGTCCTTCAAGACTTTTCGATGAACACTGGCCTTAGTAGTTCTTGTGGGGTCCTGTAATGTAAAACATTGTAATTGCATTGTTGTGTGTTTGACTGGGTCTGTAAATGAATGTATCCTTATCAAAATCTCCTTACCTTAACTGTGATTGACATGTCTCCAAGGCCATTTGGCTCACAAGATTTCACAACACAGGGGACCAATGCCAGGCGAGAAGAACTTTCCTTGGTTGCCAACATTTTCATGTGATACAGTGTCAACATTATGTAGACTCATTAACCTTTTAAAAGAAAGTGAAACATCATAATGAAGTCTACAATATAATCTGTCTTTTGTTTGAAAATATTTTACCATGAAAGTCGATAAATTTTTGTGCCCATTCCCATGTATAGGTACTGCAATCTTGGTTATGAGATGCCTCGGCGATGCACTTCAGAACACTACAAGAAAACACGGCGGTAGCTACAGGAAGGATTCATGGGAAGAGGAGCCCATGAAAAAAGCTTGAGCAAAACCCACGCTGAAATAAAACAACACACACAACATGTAAAAAAAAATTGAAAATAAAAATTAAAACAAAAATGTGGGTCCAGCCCACGCACGATCCACGCATAGAAAAAGATTTACAATTAAATAAATATAGACAGCGTGGGCCTAACCCACGCAAAATTCGAAAAAAAATTAAAAAGCGAAATAAAATGATGCAGCAGTGAAACCCACACATAAGAATATTTAAATAATTAATTAATTATAAGATGCGTGGCCTTAACCCACACATAATGAAAAATAAAATTAAAAAAAATTAAATGAAACGTGCGTTTGGCCCACGCATAAAAAAAGTAAAAAAAAAGTAAAATTAGCGTGGGTTTGACCCACGCAAGAGTGAAAAAAATTTAAAAGAAATAATTTTTGATAGACGACAAAAATAAAATATTTAATTTATAATTAAAAAATAATATAGTTAATTTTTTTAATTTATATTAATAATTGTAGTTTTTTAGTGAATTTAATAATAGAAAAAAATATAAAATGTATGTATGTATGAAAATTAAATTATTTTATATAAAATTCTTTATAAAAATGTTTAATTTTGAAAAAATAAATTGTTAAAAAATTGAAAAAGAATACTAAAATTATAATAGAAAAAATTTGTAAATAAAATAATAAGTTAAAAAGTAAATGTGAACTATGTAATTAAATTGGGTTTAAGAACAACAATTAGACTTTAGGCCTAATAATACTTTAATAAATTTAACTTAAGAGTGTTAATTAAGTTTGAGACTTATTAGGAGGTATTAATATCATATAGGATTGTGTAGTATATGTGATTACTTGTGTAGTTAAATTAGGCTTAAGAAGAACAATTGGACTTTAGGCCTAAGAATGAGTTAATAAATTGAACTTCAGAGTCTCAATTTGGCTTGAGACTCATTAGGGAGTGCTAATATCATATTAGGTTGTGTTTATTAAATATGATGACTTGTGTAATAAAATTGAGCTTAAGAACAACCATTAGGCTTTAGACTTGCTTTAATTTCAGCTTATGTCAACATAAAAGGTTTAACACACACACACACATTTATTGACTTGATATTGTTTCATAAAAATATATGATAAGGAGTTAATTCATTTGTAATTAATTTGGAAGGCACGTTCGAACGTAGGTTGGTATGTAAATAATATATTACCTATGTGGCTATGTAAATAATATATTGTAGAAAAAATAGAATTTTGGTCCCTATATCTTTCATAAAGGTTAGTTTTAATTCTTATATCTTTAAATTAACCAATTTGTTTCCAAACTTTAAAAAAATATGTTAGTTTACTATTTTTTTCAACTTTGTAACAGATACAATATAATTTTCTCTAATTTAACCTAGAGTAACATACTGGTATTTGAAGCAACACTGGAGGTCATCAATTATAAAACATGTGAGGGTGAATAAATTTTTCAGGTATCCATAAAAATTGAACTAATTATGAGGTTGTCATTTATCCATAAAAATTAATATAAAAGGTTTTTAAATTATTTTTTGTTGTAATTTTAACTACATTTTAAAATCATAACACTTGATTTTCTGTAATTGTACATAAAAAATTACTAAAAAATTGTACTTCATGCATTAAAAAATAAAACTTTTTCCGTTAACTATTTTAATATTCCTACTAACTAGTAGAAATAAACTTGTTAGGTATCTTATTATACAAAAATAATCATTTTATATAAATTATGATCAGGATTATAATAATGAAGGAATTTTTTATAATGTTTTACCGATTTTAGAAATATATAATTTCATCGAAAGGGTAAATGGGAAAATTTATTCTTATGGCACAATATTTTAAGAAATAAATTAAAAATTATACATTTAAGAAAATTTAAAATTATATATTTTTGAAAAATTGAAATAAATTAAAAATTATATATTTAAGAAAATTTAAAATTATATATTTTCAAAAATTAATATATTTTCTTAAAGTTAATGTATGTAAGAAGTGTATAAGGCATATGTGTGGGCTGAGCCACCGTATTGTGTACTGTTTAAAGCGTGGGTTTAACCCAAGCACAACCCACGCATACTGATTTATAAAACTCCCAAAATTTTTCAGTTTCGCGGGTTCGTCTTCACCATTCAGAAAACTTCAGCTCTTAAACCCTAACCCTCTGCGTTGCCTGCTGCCTGTGCTGTTCAATTTCTTCGTCATTTTGGTTCAAATTGCATCTTCACTCCATTGTAAGTTCGATTTCGGTTGATTATTCGGATTAATTTCTGATTTTGTCATTACATTAGTTGATTATTCGGATTAATTTCTAATTTCTGATGTATTTTAATAACCTGTGTTCTTTGCATAGTAATTGTTCTTTGCGTAGCATGAATGTAAGGAAAGATACCCAAAATATAGCCAAGCCAAACATATAAAGACACTTGATAAACTGTATTTAGGTTTGGTTTGGTGGGTTTATGTTTACGTAGCATCAAATTCGCAGTTTGTGTTAATGCTTGGCATACATTACTGAGATAGAATTTCAATTTTTGATTGGAGAACAGTACTAAAAGAACTTGATAAACTATATTTAGGTTTTGTTTGGTGGGTAATCCTTGGATCTAAAAAGAGAATAATTGATTTGCAAATTGCTTAGATGCTACGAAAACTCATTTTCTTGGTAGCGGGTTTGGGTAATCTTCTTTTGGAAATTGTTAAGAAAGAATCGACTGATCCTGGTCATGCGTGGTTAAGTATAGTACTCATTCTTGTTATGTGCAGCATTTCATGTTTGAGAATGAGATGTAAGCATTGTTTATTCTTTGTTTGGTTTGGTCTTTGACAACTTTATTTCATTATGTGCCCAATGGTCTCTCTATTACTACATAACCATTTGTGTTATGCCTTGGAATTCATTGTCACTTGGAGCAATTAATGTACTGTATGTTAATTTTTCTAAATGTCATTTCCTGCTTCTTGTTTAATTCTCCTATCTTTTTAAGAGAATATTTTAGTAGTGGTACAATCCGTGGTTTCTCTTCATTCTTTGCAAACCAAATAATATGTTGGAGGAACCCTCTTAAATAGATCACATGCTTCCCAATATGCCTAATCTTATCCCAAATCAGTAGCTGTGTCAAAGAAACCTCCTTAAAGATTTAAATCAAACAGTAGCATAAATTGCACTTTGCCATAATACTCTGTTTTTATCTCCTCTAACAAACAATATTTTTTAATTCCAATCATAGCTTTATTTTTCTAAAATAAACTAATACCGAAACATATAAAGTCATATTGAGAAGGAATCAGTCTATTAGAAGCACGAATGTAAAAGCAATTATACTGTGTACATATTGTTCTAATACTAAAGACAAAGTTTCTTGAAGTGTAATTATTGCTAACAGCTCATGTCGTTGTCTTCTAAGGAAAGCCAAGTTTGACTTTCTGTACGATAACTACTGCAGAGGTTGAAGACCCGGGAGCTGTTTCTCAACACTTCCTTGAGCACAAATATTTAATTACAATTGTTGGCCACAGTAAAGGTCAGATTACAGCTATCCTTGTAATATCTAAGTTGAAGTTTTTGGGACTCAAACGACAACATATATGAATTCTTCAGCAATATTTTCTTTTAATCATAAATAATGTAGATATATCTGTGAGTGTTGAATGTTTAATGTTACTAGAAAGAAGTCAGAAAGAAAATATTTATTAGAGTTAGGTGTAACAGAGTTAGGTATAGCTTTGATCAATTGGTAAGATGAGGGAAAATTGTTCAATAAATGGTTTGGTAGATGTACGATTTAGAGGTGAAAATGTGTTTGTTAAGATTAGAAAATATTGTGTAAAAAGTGGTCCTATCTCACATTGGTGAAACTGAAGAAATAGTAGTACAATTTTAGTGGAGAAATAATAGTTCAGATTATTATTTTTCATTGTTATTATTCATTTATGTTAAAAGAAATATTAGATGATGAAAATCAATTATTTAAAGTTTTAGAAGGACAAAGTTAATTTTTCTTTTGTAGAAATTAAAACCAAATTTCACACATGAAGAAAATAATTTTAAAATGCTATAAATATGGAAAAACCATAGGCTAATAATTTTGTTATATGTGAATAATTTTGTTTTGTCTACCCTATGTCTTTATTACATTTGAATTCCAATTTTAATTCCAATTTCTCATAAGTAGGCAACTTAGTCCAATAAGTGGACTATGTTGTTCATTAGTTATAGATAACCAAATCATAGCTTAAGTTTATTGAGTAGTAGACTCTTGTAAACCTCGACACTGGATGTATGATATTCTTGATCCTTCAAGGAGATTGAAGCAACACTTCATCGAATGGAGTCTATGAATTTGTTTTGAAGGCAATGGACTGACCTTCATATACACAGGATGGAGGGATAAGGTGTCCCTGTATGAGATGTATTTGTCAGAAAATCCTTCAACCTTCTCAAGTCAGGGCTCATCTCCTACAATATGGGTTTCAAGCGAACTACCACATATGGGTTTATCACGGAGAAGATCGACAAACTGATGACAACTTAGGTTACGCATCCACTAGTTATGATAACATGCAGTTTCAGTCAGTTACTGTAGTGGCGTATGATGCATACATGCAGGTAGCGGACATCACAACTCATTATGAACATGTTGAAAATCAAGGTATGCACGAAGGAGAGTCCCCTAACTCAGAGGCCCAAAAGTTTTATGACATGTTAGCATCTGCGAATGAACTGGTTTTCGCTGGAGCAGCAGAGTCTCGATTGTCGATAGCCATTAGGCTTTTGGCCAATAGAATGAATTGGCATACCACACAAAAGGCCTTAGATGATTTTATGCAGCTGGTACTTAACATTGCTCCAAGAGAAAATTCCATCCCCAAAAACTATTACGAGGTAAAAAAAATTGTCTCAACTCTCGGATTGAAGTCTGTAAAGATTGATTGTTGTTAGGCTGGTTGCATGTTATATTATAAGGATGACAGTCAATTAAATGAGTGCAAATTTTGTGGCCTCCCAAGATATTTGCCGACCAAGGGTCACAACAAAAGATATAAGCAAGTGCCAATTAAAAGAATGCTCTATTTGTCGATCATTCCAAGATTACAGAGATTATATGCTTCAATGGATTCAACAAGCAAAATGAGATGGCATCATGAAAACAAACAGGGCGATGGCTTATTGCGACATCCAAGTGATGGAAAAGCTTGGAAACACTTTGATAACGTATATCCCGATTTTGTAGCTGACCCATGTCATGTAAGATTAGGTTTATGTTCCGATGGGTTTACTCCCTATGTGAAAGCTTCAACATCTCCATATTCTTGTTGGCCGGTATTTCTAACTCCCTACAACTTACCCCCTGAAATGTGTATGACCAAACCATACATGTTTCTAACTTGTCTCATACCTGGTCCAACAAACCCAGCAAAGAAAATAGATGTGTACTTGCAGCTGCTCATTGATGACCTGCAACTGCTATGGAATGAGGGTGTCTTCACATATGACATCTTTGGCAAAGAAAACTTTGTTATGCGAGCATGGTTGATGTGGAAAATAAATGATTTTTCAGCATATGGGATGTTGTCAGGCTAGGGAACTAAAGGCAAATTAGCTTGTCCTTATTGTATGGAGGACACAAAAGCATTCACATTGAGACATGGGGGTAAAGCTTCTTGGTTTGACTGTCATCGTCGATTCTTGCCAACAAATCATCCTTTCAGGAAGAGTCAAAAGGAGATTTCTTAAAAACAAAACTGAAATGGATGGGCCACCTTACATCATGAATGGAGGCCAATGATGGGGGTTTCTCAGTGATTTTCCAAAAGTAACTGAGGGTCCATTTGATAACTTGTAGGGGTATGGACAATTTCACAATTGGACTAAACGATCTATATTTTGGAATCTCCCATATTGGAAGGATAATCTCTTAAGGCACAACCTCAATGTCATGCATATTGAGAAGAATTTTTTTTGACAATATCTTTAATATTGTGATGGATGTTAAAGGCAAAACAAAGGACAACCACAAGGCTAGATTGGATCTCGCTGAGTTGTGTGTTAGAGGGGACTTAGAGTTGATCTAGTTACCAAATGGAAAATTAGCAAAGCCAAAGGCCAACTACACCTTCTCCCCAAAAGATGTGAAATCTATTTATAAATGGATGATCGAATTGAGGATGCCAGATGGATATGCTTCTAATATTGCAAGATGTGCAAATCCTGAAAAAGGAACTTTGCATGGGATGAAAAGTCATGACTGTCACGTTTTTATGAAGTGTTTACTTCCAATTGCTTTTCGGTCATTACTAGACTTTGTATGGAGTGCTTTTGCTGAATTAGGTTAATTTTTTAAAGACTTATGCTCTAATACATTAAGAACGGATGATGTTGTTAGAATGCAAGAAAATATACCAATCATCCTATGTAAGTTAGAAAGAATATTCCCTCCCGATTTTTTTTGATTCAATGGAACACCTTGTCATTCATCTACCTATAGAAGTATTACATGGTGGTCCTGTTCACTATCGGTAGATGTATCCATTTGAAAGGTAACGAGTGACATCTTAATTTCAATATCAAACATTTTTCACGACATCTCACAATTTTTTCTGTTGTAGGTTAATGAGAGATGCAAAAAGATCAGTCGGTAATTTGGCACACGTAGAAGGATCAATTTGTGCATTCTACTTACATCAAGAAATACATATTTTTGCTCTCATTATTTCAAGAGTGTGAGCTTGTTGGGAAATATAACTTTGAGAAATGATCCTCGACAAGATTCAGATAATGAAGTGCATAACACATTGTCAATTTTTAATAGATGTGGACGTCCAAGTGGATCCGCCAAAGATCATTGGTTCACAAATAGAGAATTTTGATATGCCCATGTTCATATCCTTATCAATTGCACCGAGGTTAAACCCATACTGGAGTAAGTTAATTTTCTTCTAATTTCAACTCAATTATGATATCTTAGTACTCTGTTAACTACTTGAATGTCTTTGTCAAGATTGTTCTTACAAATGTATTCTATCAATGACCAACATGCCTCAACATTTATACATACCAAATTTCCTGAATGGTTCAAGCATTATGTAAGTGAATTTAGGGCCCTCAATGGTCTTATTTTACCTAAACCCTATAAATAATTGAGTTTTTTTTTCTTTCATTACTATCTTATAGGTTAACGATGAAATGAATGAGACAATTGATCCAAACTTGAAAGCGTTGGCTTGGAGACCAAATTCAAAGGCCACATCATGGAATATGTATTTTGTTAACGGGTATAAGTTCCATACCAACACATAGACTCATGGTAAAAAAACAACAAATAGTGGTTTGTATGTTAAAGGTGCTAGAGATGGAGGACAAGATAACTTTTACGGTATAATTCAACATATTTATGAATTAGAGTATGTTGGCCTCACTAAGAAGATTACCCTTTTTTATTGTCAATGGTTTGATCCTACAATCAATGTTGGGACGAGATATCATTCTCAATATAATGTTGTCGAAATAAAGTTAAGCCGAAGATATGCTTTGTATGATCCATTTATACTTCCACAAAAAGCAAGACAAATTTATTTTGTCAATTACCCAAACATATGTAAGAACCTTCGTGGGTGGTGCGTTGCAATCACAACAAAATCCCAAGGACATGTTCAAGTTGACCACATTGAAGATGAATTGCCATATCAAGCTGATGAGACCCCTGTTGTGTTACCAGTTGAAAGAATTGAACAATTTCAAGGTTTAGCTGACACCTCTATCATTGAGGAAGTTGATGATGATCATATTGAAGCACTTGTTCATGACACAGATGTAGATATCAATCTCTCGGAAGAAGAACATTAAGATAATGACTACAACAATGAGGAAAATTCAAACTTTCATGACAATGATGTCTAACGTATAAACATTTTTATATACTAAGTTACTCGCAAAATGTCATATTTCTATAACTACACTAATATTACATTAATAATTTTTTCAGGAAAAATGGTTAGGAGTAGGGGCAGAGACGATTCCATTATTCGACGTGGCCAGCCTAGACGTGGAGATCTTGCTATAGACTTGGGAAGAATTCCTTATTCCGGGCTATCACCATCATCTGATGGGAGCCCACATGGTTCCCATTCCTCCACCCCGTCTTCCTCCTTCCCCTTATCCTCCACTCACTCATCAAATCCTTCTTCCTCCATCTCATCCTCCTCCCACCATGCATTTACATTTTCTCCCCCTCCTTCGACCTTATCAGCCTACCATCCTTACGTTCCATCACCCCCTCATCCCCCCGTTATGATCCACTGATACACACCTTATCACCATATGTTCCAGCGCACCCGGTCTCATATGCTGGTATAGCCCACCACATTGCTGCTCTGCCGGGCCCCTCATCCTCTATTCCTTATGTCTACCACACTTCCACTGCCCCACTCCATCCGTGTTTCACTTCACCACCCCAGTCCACTTCTGCTCCATTCTCCCTTCTTTCGTTCCTCCCTTTGTGCCTCACACCTCACCTCCCTACCTCCCTCAGTGCAGGCACTAGGTGATGATGGTGACCATGCTACAGCTACTATTTCCGACCACGAGTTGCCTACTCAGTAGCCTTAGTACGATCCTAGTGGAAGGGTCATAGTCAAGCCTTTGGGTAAAGGATAAGTAATATTATATTATATTTACATTTCAGTTCATTCTTTCTAATGTTTATGGTTAATAGATCTATTTCTATATTTTGTAGTTGGACACTAAATCAACATGCTGTTGAGGCTATCGAGCACTGCATCAGGTCATCATTTAGGGGATCTTTCTATAATTATGATGTCATGACTGAGGATGACTAGCTGAAGTGGTGGACTGACTTTAAGGTCACTTTATTTGATTATAAATCATAACTCTAATGAAATAATTTTCACTAACATGATATTAACTTATGTATTTTTCCTTTTTATAAAGTAGAGTGACTTGGGCCCTGTAGGATGAATGGCAGATCAGGAAGGTCTACGAGTCAAAAGTCAGAAGAAAACTTTCTGACCTCTTGACCAAAGCAAGGGAACGGGGCTCCCGACCTACTTGGATGGGTGAGGAAGCATGGGCTGGACTGTTGAGGTATTGGGATACTCAAAAGTTCAAAGAACAGTCATCACAAAATAAGATTAATCGGAATACAGGTCGGGGTGGAACATTGCATTCATCTGGTCGTAAATCACATCTGGACATTGCACTGGACCTGGTAAGTATTCTGACTAACTTTATTACATATTATTTAGTTTAATGTTTTTAAAAGTAAGTTTTCTTTCTTATACAACCTTTATAGGAACGTAAAAATGGTCGTCCAGTTGAACCTGATGAGCTGTTTATGGCCACTCACAAGAATAAGAAGGGTCTATGGGTTGATACTTGCTCACGCGAGACTTATGTAAGTTTAATCTTAAAATTTTCTTTAATTCATTCTTATTTTTTCATCTAATTTTCTAACATTTCGATGTTATAATCATTGTGTAGGAAAATTATCATCATCGATTGAGGGCCATACAATTAGAAAGTTCATCAGGTTCGAACACTGATGCTCCCCAACTAGATGCAACAACCAAGCTTCAAGCTTGGAAGAAGGTTGCAGGAGGAAAGAGTAGAGGTTGAGTTTATGGCACAACAGACTTGGCTGCTAACTACCGCGAAGGAGTGTCTTCCCTCACTCAGCCGTCATTCATTGCTACTGCCACTGATTACTCTACTCAGATGGCCCGAGAAGAGCAATTTCAAAATGAACTCAACGAAGCAAAGGAAGAAGCAAGAACGACAAGGGAAATAACTAGGGAGTTGCAGGACCAGATGAAGTTCATGCAGCAAGAGCAGGAAGAAGCAAGAATGGCAAGGGAAATAGCTAGGGAGTTGCAGAACCGGATGAAGCTCATGCAGCAACAACCTGCCATCATGATGGAGCGTCAACGTGCTGATACTTCAACTGGTACGAGTCAAGTTCATCCACACTATGATGAAGCTCATGACCACTAGCCCCTTCTATGAGTTCTAAATATGACCTACTTGTCTTTTTTTCATTTTGTTTTAAAACTGTAATTTTATTTTTAAACACTGCAGTTTAGTATTTCAATGGACTATAATTAAAATTTAGTATTTTAATTCAAAATGGACTATAATGGAATTATGTGTATTCTTGTTAGTGGACATTTTCTGATTTTCAGGATTTGGTTTTCAAATTTTCAAATTATTATTTTTTTTAATTGCTTTTTGCTTAGGCTAAGCCCACGCTGACACCAATTAAATATTTAATATTTCACACCATGCGAGGGTCAAGCCCATGCAAGAATAAAAGTAATATATTATTTTTCTGACTAGTGCGAGGGCTAAACCCCTGCAAGCTATGAAATAAATTATTTTTTTTATTAATAGCGTGGGTCAGGCCCTCGCAAACTGCACGTAATAAAATATTAATAATTTACGTGTGCGAGGGCTCAGCCCACGCTACCCTCATGATTACATTTTAAGCGTGGGTCCAGCCTCTACAAGCTTCTACAACTTCTGCGTGGGTCTGATCCACACATACTTTATTATATTTAATTAAGCGTGAGCTTGCGTGGGTGTAGCCCAGGCAAGGTAGCCTCCACCTGACCAGCCCACGCTATCTTTGTTGTGTCAACCAACCTAGCGTGGGTCTCTTCTCCACGTTATGCGCACGCATATGCGTGGATTTTAAGTGTTTTGCGTGGGCTTTTGGCCCACGCTATTTAACAGTTTTCCTGTAGTGCAAATTGTTGTGTGTTCTGCAGTTGTGAGGAATTTCAGTTCATTAAAACGACTTGTACATTACCTGCTGGCCCTAGGATTAGATTGGTGATGGAGATGTAGTGACGAACAAACATTTCAAGGTCACTATCATCGATGTCCAGTCCTTCTCAAGGTTCCATAGCCTTTACTAAGTTACCTTTTTGGTTAGAGGATACCCAATGTGCACTGCGATTTGAAGGACTGCCAACGCTTGCTCTTTTGGTGTCTTTGAAAAAGGAGAGTTGACGTTTCTGCTGCCTCTGTCATGAAACACACGAAACCAACTTTACATTAAATGAAAGGAGGTAATTTGACTGAATTACCTTTGTAAAGTGCATTGGCTGTGACCTTGTGTATGTACAAACATGTCTTAACACTTAAAAACTCTACTACCTACTACACAAAACATTTAATGCTCATTGATGGTGGTGGTAAGCTGTTTGTTCTTCACAATTTTTTGTGAACCAAAAAATGCGAGAAGGAGATCCACCCAAACGTTTGCAGCTGAAGCATTCAATGGTAGACCAGGTAGGTGAAATTGGCCTTTAATGCTTTCCTCTTCTTATTAATGCTTCATTGTTGTCATTGAATTGGCTCACTGACATGATTAAATGTTCATGATGGTTATGCTTTTAAGCACTACATATTCCTTAAAGTATCCATATTTTAGTGGTGTAAATATGTTCAATAACCAAGGTATCCAGATTTGTAAGATTAAAGAAGGTTTACTCACCAAAATATGTTCATTTTATAGCCCTTTGTTACTTAATATTGGTTCACAACTTACAAAACATCAGTGGTTACCTATGTTTTAACAAGAGGACACCTTAGTTTCAGTTTTGGAATCTGAATTGAAATTTGTCAATAGTCCACACATAATGCAGTAACAAAATAGTTAGCATTTTTACTCATTCATTACAATTACCTATGGCTGATAAGCTTTTATCATTGACATTATAATTGTAGTTTATTTCCTCCATCGAAACCATCAACACCAACCATATATTATCATTGGATGACATTCCCTTTAGTGAAGAATGTCAAACATCAAATGCAGTTCATGAGGAAGGTTTTCATAACGTCGAAATTTTTGTTCCTACCATTGGCATGTGCTTTGCAAGTGCAAATGAGGCAAAAACTTTTTATAGACAATATGCAATCAGAAAAGGGTTTGGTATTAGAACAAGACCGTCAAAAAAAGAAATCGACCATCAAATAAGATACTTCATTTTAGTGTGCTCGAGAGTGTCGCGACCTAAAATCACGACGAATATGGCGATAAAAAAAAAAGAAATAAAAACTAATGAGAAGACAGAAATGGAGTCGCCACCATAATTTATTATGGAAAACTATGGAAAAACTAAGAAAAGAATAAGGAAAAGTCTGCGAACTAGAAATGAGCTCGGAAGTCGGTTACGCGGGGGAAGGTATTAGCACCCCACAACGTCTGTCTTAAGACAATACCTTTAATTAAATGATCAAAATCAAATGTGGTTTATAAAATATTTATTTTAAAAAAAAATATAATTAAAATGCAATTAATTAAAAAAAAATAAGAATTTTTAAATTAAAGGACCCGACAAGGATTGACCTTGCTCCTACGTATCAATATCCTTAATGGGTGAAGAATCAGGGAATACGTAGTTCTAAAAATTGAATTGTTTTGAGAAAAGTGACATTTTATTCTTTTGAAAATTTAAGTTCATTATGGGATATCATAGACACGTGCGACCTTTTGATAATCCTAAACGAAAATTGAAACTCCTTAAATTAAATTCCACATGACGCGTGAGGTCATGTAGAACTTAAATCAAAAATTGGTATTTATTTATTATATTTTTTTTTTAAATCATAACTTAGAATCAAATTTTTAAAACATTATCATTATTAAAAAAAATATTTTTTATTAATATTTTTTTTAAGAAAAAGAAAAGAGGATTTTTTTAAATTTTTTAAGAATAAGACTAGCCATGGACACTTCTAGAATTTGGATGGTTTATAGATACAGGTTCTATTTGATGGAGGTGCAGGAAGTAAATCTAGCCCAACTGATGGCAGGGGTAGTTTGGGGATCAAAACAAAATGGGAGTGTAGGCTTGGAATACAGGGGGGTGCAGGGAGCACCCCTACTAACCCATTAGGGTTGGTGGTGCACATGCGCGCATTGGGAGAGCCTTGGGAGTGCATGGCTGCTGGAGCATGTGGTGGCTGAGGTGGTGGGGAGGGCGACGATGACGACGGCGGAAGCCATTGCCGACGATGATGGTGCCAAACGGAGGAGCACACAGACAAGGTCAGGTTTTACGCGTGGCTTTTGGGACTTGGTGGCTGCATAGCGAGACATGGAGGCGCTGTTGCAGTGCTACGGTGAGGCAAGGAGAGAACATGGGGGTTTGGAGGGTTGCTGAATGTTAGGGTGGCGCTTGGCAAGGTGGTTTGGCTGGGTGTTTGACGTTTGGAAGAGACGTTGGGGGTGGAGGAGGTTGGTGTCGTGGCTATGGCAGGGAATGAGAGAAGTGGCAGGGAGGCAGGGTGGCGCTGGTGTAGTGAGACGTCGAATCATGGTTTGGTTCTTTAGAGGCATAGTTGTGGTGTTGTGATGATGGTTGGTGGTAGCTACAGAGGTGCTGAAGGTGGAAGGCAGAAGGTCTGTTGGGTTGTAATGGAGTAACGACATCATCCCATGCCCTTAGCACCAACGAGAGCTTGGCGTCGAAGAAAAAAAAAAAAGGTGTGGGATAGGGTTATAAGTGGAAGGTGTTATGGTGGGAGTGTAGTTTGGGTATTGGAGGAAGATGCGTGGCAGGACGTGGACACACAGTGGAAGCATGGAGGTGGAAGCATGGAAAGTAATGTGATGGTGGTAAGGAAAGCGAGAAACAGTGGCACAAGCTGGCAGCAGGGGCGTGTTGAACGGAGGTTGATGTGAGTTCGTGGAAGGTTTGAGGGTTTCTATGGTGGTTCGGTTTGGTGCGTAGCAGAACAACATGGAGTTAGTGGAAGTTGCTATTACAGTGTTTCGAAGGTGCGCGAGGTGTTGGTAGGGATGCAGAGGCTGGTAAGCGAGAGAGAGGAAGGTGTTATGGGTTTCTTGAGGGTGATGGCTGCGTATATTTGGAGGTGCATGGGAGGTATGTGGAGGAAGGGAGAAAACGTGGAGGTAGATTAGAAGGTTTCAGAGGTCACGAATAAGTTGGTGATAGCTACTGTGGGTTCATGGGTAGTGACTTGGAGGTGAAGGTGGCAAAGTTTGGCTAAGTGGGGGTTCATGAGGTAGGTTGGCCGTGGTGAGTATAGGTGCTGGTTCTTGGTAATTGATGGTGGTGAAGTGGGTGCATGCATGGTAACATAATTCAATGGTTTTGTGGTTATTGGGTGGATGAATTTTAGGTGGTTATACAGGCGTCATTGGTGGCATTGGCAAGGATGTGGCAACAAGATGTGGTTTCAAGTGTTGGGTCTTGCAGATGTTTGCATAGCTGTCGAGAATGGTGAGGCTATGTTGGAGCGTAACAACCTCGGTGAGGATGGAGGAAGACGTTTGGGGTAACAGTGGTGATGACTACATGGGTTTGGCATTATGTGGATTTGGTTTGGCGTAACTTAGAGAGGTTTGAGGATGAAGGCAAAGCGTGAGGATAGCAAAATGAAGGTAATAACAGAACGCTATTCTCAGCAGCAATGGAAGTGAGGGAGCCTGCTGGGCAAAGTAGGAGGAGGTTTGTGGTTGATGTAGTAGGAAAGCTTCACGACGATGCTGGCAGCGGCTTAGGAAAAGGGTGATATAAGAGAGAACGGTGAGAATGGAGGAGTGGTGATTTAGATCTGTAATGGTAATGAAGACATGACGACGATATGATTGTGGCGAGTGTAAATTTTACATGGCGGTGCAGCGTGGAGGATTGCGGTGGCTGCCATGAGAGTTGGTGATAGGACTTCAATCTTCAGGCAATGGCAATGATTGCCTCAATGGGTAGTGCAACGGCGGTAACAAATGCTGGACTCGCAACTATGGAAAGTGTTGACGCCAACGGTGGTAGGGACGCAGTAGTAAGTGATGAAAGTTGAGGCTGAGGATGAAGTGGAGGAGATCTCTAGCATGTGCTATGGAGAGACGCTCCAGAGCAAGATAGGAGGGTACAGTAGTATTATGGTTGCTGTTTTTGGTTTTGATTACTGGGAGAGGAATAACAGTAAGATGTTGCAGTTTGTGGTAGTAGCATGGGTTTGGGTACATGTTGAAGGTTCAGAAATGGCAGTGAAATTACCAGCGAGTGTGGCATATTTCACAAACATCAGATTCAAGAAATCATTTACACACCATAATGACCCAAACACAAAACTCATTCGGATTCAACACCATTCAAAGTCAAATTAAACTTCCGCAGCACAGACCAATATAAAACAGATTAAGATGAAGGATGAAAATAAGTTGCTACAGTGTCCACAAAGTGATTCATTGACTAAATGCATACCTGTTGAAGGCAAAAGTGGATTTTCTTCACCCGTCTTTCGCTCTCCTATATCCGAAAATGCTCCTTCTCTTCAATTTTCCGAAAACTCCTCCTACTCTTTCTCCTTTGCTTCCGTTTTTTCTCCCCCTTCAGCGAATGCTCCCCTCCTCCTTTATCAACTCTCTCCCCCCTCCAATTGATTTCCGTTTTCTTTTTCTCTCTTTCCCATGTGCCAACCCATTCCACTCACAAATCGTCTCCATTCCTAGCTTGCCACGTGGCGAGTAAAACTCTCCACTCCTAGCTTGCCACGAGGCAAACATTTTTTATTCTATTTTTAATTCTTTAATAAGTTTTAAATATTCACTTAACCTTTAATTATTTTAAATACTCTTTAATTGTTTCTTTTTTTTATTTTTTATTCTAACAATAAATTTCAGTCAATTTAAATTAAAAACGATTTTATTTATTTATCTATTTTTTTGATTAAAGCACCCACAAAATTGAATAAATTATTTCTAATAATAAAATAAAAAAAAGGGTATATTTTTACCCGGACAAAATCGGGTATTGACAGCTGCCCCTCTTTACTTAACTTTCACTTAATAACTTTGAAAATTGAGATTTTCACATTTATAGAGTAAAAGACAAGTAAAGATAGAAATAACTGATTTTGTCCGTGATAAAAAAAAAAATCTCTGATACTTAAAACTTAAAAGAAAACAAAATAATGTCATAACCTTGACCTTTTCAGGACGAGAGAGTTACGAATCATCACAGCTGAAAAAAAATGAGGTGATACCGGATCTTGTATTGAGAGGATCACAGATCATCATTGCGGAAAACTAAATGTGCAACCGGATCTTGTATCGAGAGGATCACGGATCATCATTGCGGAAAACTAAATGTGATACCGAATCTTGTATCGAGAGGATCACGAATCATCATTACAGACCTAAGGTTAACTTTGTACCAGTAGGTCATGTCTAAAATCATGAGAACAAGATCTTGTACCGATAGGGTCACTGTATCTCTCTTAAGACCTTGTACCGAGAGGGTCATTTGTCTATGGAGAAATCGATTTTAATGAATTTTGATTAATCATTTTATGAGTATACATGTATGAATGCATGTACATTTTAGATGTTTTGATTCATGTATGAATGCATGAAAATTGACTTTATGAATTTTTAAATTAATTTTTTTTTGTTGCATGTATGCATACATGTTTGAATGAAATGCAATTTAAAAAACGCATAATATTTTGAAGTACAACATTAATCATACTCATTTTTCTTTTCTCTTCATTATTCTCTCCTGCTATAGATCATATATTTCCTCAATTGTCATTAAATTTATTGAATCTGATGATATTTATTTGAAAAATTTCTTAGCACTTAACAAATCCTGATGCTTGACAGGTGCAATTAGGAAATTATTAATTCCACTACTTAACATATTTTGCTACATATGCACTTAAATTGGTTTTTAAACAAAAAATGGATGATGAGGTTTTATTGAGGAAAATCCAAATGACAATACCTCAAACTGTTTATAGCAAGGCCCAAGTTTTGACATGTGGGCTGTAATTTTAAAGAAATGAGTGCAACTTTATGAACCTTTTTTTCACACAAAGTTGCCTCAATTTTTTTATTTTGATTTTGAAATATGGGATGTTAGGTTCAAAAGGGTAGTTTATTTTTGTTGTGTTAGGTGAGGAAAAATGAATTTTGATAAAACACTAAAGCAGTGCAACTTATATGAAGAATGTTGCTCTTCAACTAGCATTTGATCAAGTAATATTGCTTCAGTGTTTGAAATGTGAATGGCAACAAGCTGGAATGAAAGAAAAATTGGCTGGAAAAATTCAAATGATTGCCCCAATATTATTATTTAGCAAAATTTTGTTGTTACTCAATTAGCCATTTGATGTCATCCTCTCTATTAAAGGCATTCTGAATTTTCTTTTCTTTCTTTTCATTTTGGCGCATATTAGCAATCATCTCTTCCTATTGCAAGGTTATTGTATATGAAAATCATCAGCAATCATTTTTCTATCAATATGGACTTTCTATGGCTTGTAATGTGGCTAAGAGCTATTGGGCTTTGCAAGAATAAGTATAAAGGCTCAAAAATGTTTGTGGGTTTTATTTTTTGCAACAACAATCATCAACTTAATATTGTGAGAAAAACAGTTCAGACTTTTGTTGAGATCCTCTTTATCATTGTCATTTCCTTTCTTTGTTGAAAATGTTTATCATTTGTAGATCATCGATTGATGAAATCACTATGCTTTTTTTTTTTTCTGAATTCTTTTCTTTTTCTCTTCTTTTGGTTTGGGAAGATTTTGAGATATACCATGAACTGAATTTCAAGTGATTGATGATTCTTGTTTTGGGTATTTCTGAAAGAATTTTTATTTTAGGCTCAAAGAGGGTTCAATGGATAAATTATTGATGTTTCGGGATGAAGAAACATGGCCAAATATCATTTTGAATCTTTGATTGTTTGATTTTTTCAAAGAGATTAACTCTAGCAACAAATTTCGATAACTGCTAACACTTGTCTTTTCCAATTTTATCCAAATTTTTTTGTTTTTTTGTTTTTTTTTGCCTAAATTGCCCTTTGCGGGTTTTCAATTTAGTGAACCCTTTATTATACCTTTTTTTTTTGAATGCCTTTGAAAAGAGAAAATTGAAAATAAATTTATTTCAATTCTAACAGATTGCCTCAGTGCGATATTTATTCATAACCTTGATAAGAAACACTGGGGAATTATTGATGCAAATCCTTTTTTTAAATGGCTGCAAGAAAGCTCAAAGAGGTTTTTAAGACATATGCATGCAAACATATTCTGTCTGATAATGATCAATTAATCCCTCTTTTCATGTCAGGCTTGAAGATCATGTCAAAACTTTTTCTTTTTTTTTCAATTTTCAATAAATTCAATGATTTCATAAATATGATTTATTGAGCAATTTTTCTTCTTTTTTTTTTTACTTTTTATTTATTCCGTGACATCTCTTAGAATTCGAGAAGTCGTGTAGTCAACCCGTGGTGTATACTTTCTCTTAACTTTAACAAGAATATATAAGTGAGAGTTCAAAGCAAATTTTATTTCATCAAAAGAATATACAGATACAATTCATTTTTTTGTACAAGAAACTCATGTTCACAAGAAGTTACATTCCTTGAATCATGGAATCAGATTAGGCATAATATTTTTTAACTATGTCAGAGTTAACCAGCAACGGTAGCTCATTCCCATCCATATTTGTGAGAATTAATGCGCCTTCTGAGAAAGGTTTCTTTACCACATATGGACCTTCATAATTAGGCACCCATTTACCGCGATTATCTTTTTGAATAGATATGATTTTTTTAACCACCAGGTCTCCTTCATGAAATTCTCGCGGGCGCACTTTCTTATCAAATGCCTTTTTCATTCTTCTTTGGTATAACTGTCCATGACACACAGCGGCTAACCTCTTCTCTTCAATAAGATTAAGTTGGTCATATCTTGCTTTTACCCATTCAGCTTCTTCCAACTTAGTCTCCATCAATACTCTGAGAGAAGGAATTTCAACCTCAAATGGTAGTACTGCTTCCATTCCGTAAACTAGTGAGAAAGGAGTTGCTCCTGTTGATGTTCTCACTGATGTCCGATAACCATGAAGAGCAAATGACAACATCTCATGCCAATCTTTATAAGTTACTACCATTTTCTGGATTATTTTCTTTATATTTTTGTTAGCCGCTTCAACCGCGCCATTCATCTTGGGACGATAAGGGGAAGAATTGTGATGCTTGATCTTAAACTCTTCACAAAGCTCGTTCATCATTTGGTTGTTCAAGTTGGTAGCATTATCAGTGATGATTCTTTCAGGAGTTCCGTATCTGCAAATCAACTCTTTCCTTATGAATTTTGTCACTACCTTCCTGGTCACATTTGAGTATGAAGCAGCCTCAACCCATTTTGTGAAATAGTCAATGGCCACTAGTATAAAACGATCCCATTTGATGCCTTTGGTTCAATAGCTCCGATAACATCTATATCCCACATGGAGAAAGGCCATGGCGCAGATAAAAAATTCAATGCAGTAGGTGACACATTAATGTTATCAGCATATATTTGACATTTCTGACACTTTCTCACATGTTTACAACAATCATTTTCCATTGTCATCCAAAAGTATCCAGCTCTGAGAATCTTTCTAGCCATAGAATGACCATTCATATGAGTTCCGAAAGTGCCTTCATGTATTTCTTGCAGTATTAGCTCAGCCTCTTTAGCATCCACACAACGGAGAAGCATCATGTCATGATTCCGTTTATATAATACGTCACCATCCAAAATGAAACTGGAGGCTAACCTTCTTAACATTCTTTTATCATTCTCTGAGGCTGAATCTGGGTATTCTCGATTCTGGAGGTATCGCTTTATATCAAAGTACCATGGCTTGCCATCTACTTCTTCTTCGATAAAATTGCAGTATATTGGACTCTCATAACTTTGCATTTTAATCAACGGCAGATCTTCCTCTTGACTAACCTCAAACATGGATGACAAAGTGGCTAAAGCGTCAGCTAACTGATTATCACCTCTTGAAATATGATGAAATTCTATTTGTTCAAAGTGCTCAATCAATCCCTTGATATGTGCTTTATAAGAGATCAATTTATGATCTCGAGTTTCCCATTCTCCTTTTACTTGATGGATCACCAGTGTTGAATCACCATATACATTTAAATGCTCTATTTTCATTTCAATGGCTGCTCGGATCCCCATAACACATGTTTCATATTCTGCTATGTTATTTGTACATTCAAAGCACAACCTTGCAGTCATTGGTATATATTGTTTTTCTGGGGAAATCAACATTGCCCCTATACCATGTCCTAATGCATTGGAGGCTCCGTCAAAGAATAAAACCCACTTTGTTTCATCATCCTCGTCCTCTTCTGTGGCAAACAGGGCCATAATATCTTCATCTGGGAACTCAGGCCGCATAGGTTGATAGTCATTTACGGGTTGATGAGCTAGAAATTCGGCCAAAGCACTGCCCTTAATAGCTTTTTGCGTGACATACAGAATATCAAATTTTGATAACAACATCTGCCAACGAACTATCCTTCCAGTCAAGGCATGCTTTTCAAAAATATACTTGATTGGATCCATTTTAGATATTAACCAAATTGTGTGACTAAGCATATACTGTCTCAAACGATTTGCTGTCCAGGCTAGTGCACAACAGGTTTTGCTCTAGTGCAGAATATCTTTGTTCACAATCATTAAACTTCTTACTCAAGTAATATATTGCATATTCTTTCCTTTCCGTTTCATCTTGCTGTCCCAGAACACAACCCATTGATTCGTCTAGTATCGTCAGATAGAGAATAAGAGGCCTTCCAGGAATTGGCGGAAGCAGTATTGGAGGTTCTCTTAAATATTGTTTAATCTTGTCAAATGCTATTGACAATCTTCATTCCATTTTACTGCTTGATTCTTTCGTAATAATTTGAAAATCGGCTCACAAGTGGAGGTTAACTGAAAAATGAATCTAGCAATATAATTCAATCTTCCCAGAAAACCTCGAACTTCTTTTTCCGTGATTGGATGCGGCATTTCAAGAATAGCACGTAATTTATCCGGATCAACTTCTATTCCTCTCTGACTCACAATAAAGCTTAGAAGATTTCCGGATCGCACCCCAAAAGTGCATTTAGACGGATTCAACCGGAGTTTATATTTTCTCAACCTTTCAAACAACTTTTTCAGATTAACAAGGTGTTCTTCTTCCGATGCCGATTTAGCTATCATATCGTCAACATAAACTTCAATTTCTTTATGCATCATATCGTGAAAGAGAGTCACCATTGCCCTCTGATAGGTTGCCCCAACATTCTTCAATCCAAATGACATTACTTTGTAACAAAATGTGCCCTACAAAGTGATGAAAGTAGTTTTCTCAATATTTTCCGGTGCCATCTTGATCTGGTTATATCCCGAGAAACCATCCATGAATAAGTATAATGTTGATGTAGTAGTGTTGTCCATTAATGTGTCAATATGTGGTAGTGGAAAATCATCTTTAGGGCTGGCCCTATTTAGGCCTCTATAATCTACACACGTTCGAACTTTCCCATCTTTCTTCGGAACAGGAACAACATTAGCCACCCATTGTGGGTATTGCGCCATAACTAAGAATCCGGCATTAAATTGCTTTTCAACCTCTTCCTTTATTTTCAGCGACACCTCCGGCTTCATTCTTCTCAACCTTTGCTTAATTGGATGACATTCCGGTTTTAGTGGTAATCGATATTGTACAATTTCGGAGTCTAGACCAGGCATATCCTTATAAGACCAAGAAAAAATATCTTTAAATTCTTTCAAAAGGTTATACAACTGCTGCTTCATTTCAGAAGATAAATCACCTCCAATTTTAACTACTTTCTCTTTCCCTTCATCTCCCAGACTTATTATTTCAACCTCTTATTGGTGGGGTTTTATTTCTCTGGCTTCTTGTTCCACTAATCTCAATAATTCCGGGGAAGGTTCACAGTTTTCCTCATATTCATCATTTTCCATATTATCATCAGGGTCCGTAAAATTTGGATATGAAATATTGGAATGATTATTTTCAAAACAGGTATCATCGTATCTGCATTATTCAATTTTAAAAATAATAAATAGACAGGACAAAAATTTGAATGAAAACTCAATATTTTATTACCAAAGTAGCATTAAAGCCAAGAAAAAGTATTACAACGTAAAAGAAAATGTTTAAAACTAAACAAAAGTTTCTTTTTATATTACATTTTTTCTTGTGTATACACCATAGGTATCTCTACAGACTTCCAGTTGCCAATCTGCTCATCTGGACTACAAGGACGTACAAAATTTGAGCCTCCATGCTCCAGCTCCTGTTCAATTGCTGCCACCTGATCAAGATTGATCCATCAAGTACTATAAAAGCTCTGATATAGGCTGCATAGAGGAATTTCATTCGTCTTTAGCTCTCTTCCCTCTGTCCTGGCTAGTCTTCTTTCCTTCATTTCTTCAACTCTTCTCTTCCGATCTGCTTGGGTAGGTTTATACCCCAAACCATACCTTCCTCTATTCTCAATCAGCTCAAGTGGCTTTACAGAGCCATCATGATTTTTACTCAAACCATTGCCACATTTATACCCCTTCTCCATCACGGTTCTAGCCACCATCAATGATGCGCTAGATAAGTGTGGATTCACCCTAAGAGGTTCGATATAAGCTGTGCTGACAATCTCCGGAGCTTGAAAAGAGGTTTCCAGAGCTTCCTCTGCGGCTTCGATATATGGAGTAGAAGTAGGTCCACATACCAGCAAGTCCTCCTCTCCAGAAACTATGATCAATTTATCATTAATTACAAACTTCAATTTCTGATGTAAAGTTGAAGGTACTACTCCGGCTGTGTGTATCCAAGGCCTACCCAGCAAGCAACTGTAGGCTGGTGATATATCCATAACTTGGAATACAACCTGGAAAGTGCATGGTCCAACTTGGACTGGTAACTCTACTTCTCCCACAACTTCCCTCTTACTCCCATCAAAAGCTCTGACCACCATAGTGCTAGGGCGTAAATGAATCCCCTCGGTTGACAACTTGTTTAGGGTGGTTTTCGGCATCACATTCAATGATGAACCATTATCAATCAATACTCGCGAGATGAAATGATTCATGCATTTAACCAAAATGTGAAGAGCTTTATTATGCCCTCTACCTTCTGAAGGTAATTCCTCCTCAGTAAAAGTCAAATGATTGTTAACAGTAATGTGACTAACAATCCCTTCGAATTTATCCAAGGAAATTTCCTGATCAACATGGGCCCCGCTCAGAATCTTCATTAGCAATTTCCGATGAGAATCAGAATGCATCAACAGTTCCAACAACGATACCTTTGCAGGCATCCAGTTTAATTGATCAACCACCTTATACTCGCTTTGTTGGATGAACTTTAAGAACTCATATGCATCTTCATCAGTAACCTCCTTTCTTTCTTTCAGCTCGGGTTCTGGGTTTTCTTGCATAGTTTTCCCTTTTAACAACGCCTTTGCCTTTTCTGCAGCCATTTCTTCTCTAATTTTTTCAATGCTTTTCTCACCTCTCAGCACAGGCCGAGTAAACAACCGACCACTCCTGGTCATGCCTCTAATTCCCGATATATTGTCAATAACAGCCTTGCTTGATTCAACAGATTCATCTTTTCGTTCCTCTTGGATGATACTAACACCATACTTCCAAGGAACAACTTTATCATTCTTGTATGGGATAGCAGCGGGTGTATGAATCACCAAGGGTTGCCTTCCTACGGGCACGGAATTGGTAGGCCTAGTAACCTGAATCACCAACGGTTTAGGCCTTTGCAGAACCCATTCTTCACCAGCAAATACTCCCTCTTCCTTCTTTTAATGAGTAATTTGTAGGATATGTCTATCCATCAAGTCTTGCAAACAATTTTTGAATTCAACACACTCATCAATAGAATGATTGATGCTATTGTGGAAATCACATCCATCTTCTGTCTTTTGCTCACATCGGAATAACCCAGCCTGGCAAATTGCTCTAAAAACCTCATTCATAGGTTTCTTCATTTCATTTACACATCTAACCAGACTTGGTTCTTCTTCATTAGTTACAGCATTAACCGTGGCATTTGAGTGACCAGACAAAGGTTTTTTGTCCACACTTGGCTTCTGCTCCTGGAAAGTGAGCCACCCAGAATCAATCAAAGACTGTACTTTGAACTTGAGAGCACGACAGTTTTCGGTGGAATGACCCACTTCTTCGCTATGGTATTCACACTTGGCATTTGCATCGTAATATCTAGGGTATGGTGGTTGCAGTGTCTTTGCTGGGCATATAGCCACCAGTGCATTCTTAACGACATCAGGCAATAACTCTGCATAAGTCATTGGCAAAGGAGTGAACTTCATCGCCCTTTCTCCTGCATTATTCCTTTGACCAAAGTTTTGATTTGGTGCCTGATTATGATTCTGAACCCCTGGATTTGGTTGGTAAGCATTATGGGCTGCCATTGGCGGTCTATATCCAGTCTGTGGCCGAGGGGCATTGTACTGATAATTTGGCACAGCACTCGCAACATAAGTCTATGATGGTCTGTAATTTAGTTGATATTGGTTTTGATATCCTCCCCAATGTGGCACGACTGAAGTTGTTTGCACCTCTCCTTCTTTCTTCCTATTATTATTGAATCCGGGCTTTCTGGCATTATTAACCGCGGATGGGTTTTGTGCTATCCTTCCACTTTTAAGCCCGTATTCAACCCTTTCACCGATAATAACTATATCGGAAAAGTTGGAAGACACACTTCCCAACACATGTTCATAATATGGGGATTGCAAAGTTTCGATGAACATGGTGGTCATTTTATTTTCCTGAAGAGGTGGTTCAACTTGAGCAGCCAATTCTCTCCATCTTTGGGCATACTCTTTGAAGGTCTCAGTGTTTTTCTTGAACAGGCTTTGCAGCTGCATTCTATTGGGAGCCATATCCATATTGTATCTGTACTGCTTTATGAAAGCATTGACCAAATCTTTCCATGTTTGGATTTTAACTGATTCCAAATGCATGTACCAGTTTAAAGCCGTCCCCGTAAGACTCTCCTAAAAGAAATGCATCAATAACTTCTCATCATGAGCATAAGCAGCCATTTTCCTGCAATACATGACTAGATGGCTTTTTAGGCAAGTAGCTCCCTTATACTTTTCAAATTCTAGTACCTTAAATTTTGGGGGTATCACCACATTCAGTACCAAACATAGCCCAGCAGCATCTCCGAACTCACAAGCACTAGCGCCTTCAATCATCCGGAGTCTTTCTTCCAGTATTTCCAACTTGCTTTTTGTCATATCAGCGTTAAACATCATACTTTGAATTCCCTCATTCATATTCTTCATCACAGATGTTTCTCCAACATGAACTGGCAAAATCCGTGGTTGAGTATTAGATGGGACCTTATCAATTACCACTTTTTCCATACGACTAGCAAATGGCATTTGAGTAGTTTCAGGTTGACCTTTGGGATTAGCAGCATTACCCATTGGCATATCTCCTTGCTCTTCATACTCTTCATATACAGGCTCATAATTCAAAGGCATACCATATGGATGGGATTCATGAGTGTTTCTATTTCCTCCATTAGGGTTACTGTGTTGAAGTAAAGGGGGATGTGAAGACTGAGCTTCTTCATTGCGGACAGTAACCGCATCTTTCAAGGCCACCATCATTTCAAACATCTGGCCCATCTGAGTTTTCAGTTGGTCGATGTCAGCTTTCATGCTCTCTTGCACTTCGTTGTCCATTCTTTTGCTGTTGGCATGAGTTCTGTAGCGATGACACGGAATATTTGTCGTCTTTATATGTTTCTGTTTTTTTATTATGAGAAAATTAAATAAAAATGCAAAATGGCTGCTATGAGAAAGATAAAAATGTATGCACATTGTTTAAACAATAATTGTGAAAATTACGCACACATCCATGGAAATTACACCTGTATTTGTATTGATATGAAGAAAAAACTGTCTGATATCATAAAAAAATATATCGATCCAATACGAAACAAAATCAATCCCTAGAACGAGCAATCATAACCTTCATCTGCTCGATTAAATATTTACAATGATTAAGAAAATTCTGAACAAAATCTGGGAAGTTAAAAGACATTAGAGATGAGTCTGCCTCTCTCAACATCCTAGGCATATCTTCAATAGCTCCATTGGCTAAAGCGACCAACTGTGAGAAACACGTTCTCCAATGAATAATGTCTAGCTCCTGATCCGCAATATGGTTCTCCAGTTGGGTCATCATCATCTAGTACCTCTCTTCAGTTTCCATCTTCTGCCACTACTCCTCTTTCAGCTTCTCTTCATATTCCGACATGATTTCTTTCATTTGCGACTCTGTGCTGTGGAATCTGTCCTGCAAGTCATATAATTCTTCCACAATCTTCTGTCTGTCCTGTCTGGTTTCCTGGCGCTCAACATGCATAGTCACCTCCCATTCTTTAGCTCTCGTAGTCAAATCAGCCTTAGTAGCAGCTAACTCTTGGGTCATCTCCATAATGCATTCCCTATCAACTTTATGCTTCTTCATCAACCTTTCATTGTCTACCTTAACATTCAAGTATTCATGTTGAAGGCTCTGCATGTCATTATTCAACACATCATTCTTCTTCTTCAGCTGTTCAACCTCTTCCTTTAGTTTCTGAATTTCTCCAGATTTTGTGTCAACTGTAGGTTCCTTAAGCACAGGTTCTTCTGAAGGCTCCTGATTCGTTAATTTATAAGGTAACTTGACTTCTACTCTGTTTAGTAGCCACTGCTGATATGAAGTTTCTCTGTCAACTGACCATGATCTAGTGTCTCTTTCCGCACATAGTATATTCTTCCAAGCATTGCGGATCTGACATAAAGTGTCATTCACAAATCCATCCTGATAGTAACAGACAAATGGAACTAAGACAACAGGTGTAGGCGCTCCTCTGATCAGGTAGCCAAATTACCTCTGAGCTAAAACTGGATTATAGTTAATACACCCTCTTATTCCCATAAGAGGCACATTAGGGAAACCCTCACAACTATATATAAGCTTCGACCTTTTCTGCCATGATGGTTGCCATACGATCTTCTTCTGATTCAGACCAACAACAAATAAAGCCCAATCTTTTCTTGACCTCTTATCTAGCTTCTTACGGGTCACCAGCTATATCGGACATTTGACTCCAAGAATATTATCACTTATGCGAGCCATCAGCCAGACTTACAGAACATGCACCGAGCAAAGCATCTTTCTTACCTTCCTTTCATAGACAAGTCCAGTGCTAGATAAGTATCAGCTAATACTGCTGTAACGGGATTCTCAAATCTGGTTCTCACAGCCACAAATATATCAATAGCAGCATACTCCACATAATCATTTGAGTAAGGAAACAATAAGGCTCCATAGAGTAGGAGAACCAATACATCTATGAATGTCTCCTAGTCTTCTTTTATGCTCAACTGTAAGAGATGTGCTTCTAAGAATCTCTGAGAAAATCCTCTAGTGTTTCTTATAGAAATTAACCGACTCCTCAGCATGTCCTGAGGAATTTTGGTGATGGATGATATAGTCAGAATAGAAGAATGCTGCTCACAGTGTCTATAAGGGATTCCCCCACCTAAAGGCAGATCCAGGATTTGCTCATATTCCTCAATGGTAGGTACTAACTGAAAGTCTTGGAATAAGAAGCATCTCATAGATGAATCATAGTACTGAGCAAGCACAGTGACAATGTCTATCTCTATGTCCAGCTCCAGCAATCCTAGCAAATTCCCATCCTTTCTTCTAAAGGCTGCCCTCTGAATAGATTTCAACTTCCTACTAAGCTCCCGGAGATTAGAGAAATTATTCCGTATCAGTTCACATTTTAACTTCTTTTTCAAATCAGCAGCTTCTGATACTCTTTCAACCCCTAATCCAGGATGAACTTCCATAATCTGGTGTACAATTTTCAAAAATTTCGTTTAGAACAAAATGATGATGCATGAAAACCACATGAATGATATGCATTAAACACAATTCATTTTCACACTTTTCCACATTCTCCATAGCAAACATTCTGTCTTGTCATACCGGTGAGTAGTTGCAGTCCATAGTCTTTCTCTCTTAGTGCCCTAAACTAATTGGCAGCATAACTCCTAGAGTTCTAAGATCTTTACATGCATCCTCACAAGGTAAATTCCCTAATCCCTAAAGGTATAAAAGTCACCAGAGCTATGGCCCTCATTATCATCTTATCCAAAGTTATCGTTAAATAACTAGCTTATGAACAGACAATAAGAGAACAGACTCTAGTTAGATTCTCATGAAAACCAGAGTAGGAAGTACATCCATTCCGGTATCACTGAATCCCTCTAATTCTATGCTTTTTCAGATCCAGGGTTTTAGGATCCCACTCAGGAAATATGCATGAAAAGTGTGTGTGTGTGTGAAGGGAGTAAAACTTGTATGCACCCAACCCCTCACCTGCAAAACAACCAGAAAAGTTCCAGGCAGATATCATAGATATAGTAGTCATAAGCATGTCTTCTACCCTAGGGTTTAATATCTCATTCAATCAATCAGTGAGAATTCAGATCATAACATAATACCAGAGCAAGATTTACAATCCTATAAGAATACAATAAACAAAAACAATAAGGAAAAGGAAAACAAACAAATATTAAAAACCACATTTAAATTTGATCACTTAATTAAATGGTTTGACTCTCAAATAATAGTCCCCAGTGGAGTCGCCAGATGTCACAACCTAAAATCACGACGAATATGGCGATCCAAAAAAAAAAAATAAAAACTAATGAGAAGAAAGAAATGGAGTCGCTACCATAATTTATTATGAAAAACTATGGAAAAATCAAGAAAAGAATAAGGAAAAGTCTGCGAACTAGAAATGAGCTCGGGAGTCGGTTACGCAGGGGGAAGGTATTAGCACCCCACAGCGTCTGTCTTAAGACAGTACCTTTAATTAAATGATCAAAATCAAATGTGGTTTATAAAATATTTATTTTTCAAAAAAAATATAATTAAAATGCAATTAATTAAAAAAATAAAATAATAATTTTTAAATTAAAGGACCCGACAAGGATTGACCTTGCTCCTACGTATCAACATCCTTAATGGGGGAAGAATTAGGGAATATGTAGTTCTAAAAATTGAATTGTTTTGAGAAAATTGACATTTTATTCTTTTGAACTTTTATATATTTTTTATTAATTTTGAAAATTTAAGTTCATTCTGGGATATCATAGACACGTGCGACCTTTTGATAATCCCAAACAAAAATTGAAACTCCTTAAATTAAATTCCGCATGACGCGTGAGGTCATTTAGAACTTAAATCAAAAATTGGTATTTATTTATTATATTATTTTTTTTAAATCATAACTTAGAATCAAATTGTTAAAAAATTATCATCATTAAAAAAAATATTTTTTATTATTATTTTTTTTTAAGAAAAAGAAAAGAGGATTTTTTAAATTTTTTAAGAATAAGACTAGCCATGGGCACTTCTGGAATTTGGAAGGTTTATAGATACAGGTTCTATTTGATGGAGGTGCAGGAAGTAAATCTAGCCCAACTGATGGCAGGGGCAGTTTGGGGATCAAAACAAAATGGGAGTGTAGGCTTGGAATACAGGGGGGTGCAGAGAGCACCCTCACTAACCCATTAGGGTTGGTGGAGCACATGCGCGCATTGGGAGAGCCTTGGGAGTGCATGGCTGCTGGAGCATGTGGTGGCTGAGGTGGTGGGGAGGGCGACGACGACGACAGCGGTAGCCATTGCCGGCGACGATGGTGCCAAACGAAGGAGCACACGGACAAGGTTAGGTTTTAGGCGTGGTTTTTGGCACTTGGTGGCTGCATAGCGAGACATGGAGGCGCTGTTGCAGTGCTACGGTGAGGCAAGGAGAGAACATGGGGTTTGGAGGGTTGCTGAATGTTAGGGTGGCGCTTGGCAGTGTTGAGGTTGAGGGAGAAAGGTTTGTTGGAAGGTGCAGATGATGGATGTGCTTTGGGTGGTGGTAGGTATGGTGACGAAGTGGAAATGGCTCTTTACAGCATAGTAGGGAGACGTTGATAGGCAGGGGTAGAAGACGCGATGGCATGCAAGTGATAGCATGGGAGAAGGGAGGGTTAGCAAGGTGGTTTGGCTGGGTGTTTGACGTTTGGAAGAGACGTTGGGGGTGGAGGAGGTTAACGTCGTGGCTAAGGCAGGGAATGAGAGAAGTGGCAGGGAGGTAGGGTGGTGCTGGTGTAGTGAGACGTCGAATCATGGTTTGGTTCTTTAGAGGCATAGTTGTGGTGTTGTGATGATGGTTGGTGGTAGCTACAGAGGTGCTGAAGGTGGAGGGCAGAAGGTTTGTTGGGTTGTAATGGAGTAACAACATCATCCCTTGCCCTTAGCACCAACGAGAGCTTGGCGTCGAAGAAAAGAAAAAAAAAAAGGTGTGGGATAGGGTTATAGGTGGAAGGTGTTATGGTAGGAGTGTAGTTTGGGTATTGGAGGAAGATGCATGGCAGGACGTGGATACACAGTGGAAACATGGAAAGTAATGTGATAGTGGTAAGGAAAGCGGGAAACAGTGGTACAAGCTGGCAGTAGGGGCGTTATGAACGAAGGTTGATGTGAGTTCGTGGAAGGTTTGGGAGTTTCTATGGTGGTTCGGTTTGGTGCGTAGCAAAACAACATGGAGTTAGTGGAAGTTGCTATTACGGTGTTTCGGAGGTGCGCGAGGTGTTGGTAGGGATGCAGAGGCTGGTAAGCGAGAGAGAGGAAGGTGTTATGGGTTTCTTGAGGGTGATGGCTGCGTATATTTGGAGGTGCATGGGAGGTATGTGGAGGAAGGGAGAAAACGTGGATGCAGATTAGAAGGTTTTAGAGGTCACGAATAAGTTGGTTATAGCTACTGTGGGTTCATGGGTAGTGACTTGGAGGTGAAGGTGGCAAGGTTTGGCTAAGTGGGGATTCATGAGGTAGGTTGGCCGTGGTGAGTATAGGTGCTGGTTCTTGGTAATTGATGGTGGTGAAGTGGGTGCATGCATGGCAACATAATTCAATGGTTTCGTGGTTATTGGGTGGATGAATTTTAGGTGGTTATAGAGGCGCCATTGGTGGCATTGGCAAGGATGTGGCAACAAGATGTGGTTTCAAGCGTTGGGTCTTGCAGATGTATGCATGGCTGTCGAGAATGCTGAGGCTATGTTGGAGCGTAACAACCTCGGTGAGGGTGGAGGAAGACGTTTGGGGTAACAGTGGTGATGACTACATGGGTTTGGCATTATGTGGATTTGGTTTGGCGTAACTTAGAGAGGTTTGAAGACGAAGGCAAAGCGTGAGGATAGCAAAATGAAGGTAATAACATAACGCTATTCTCAGCAGCAATGGAAGTGAGGGAGCCTGCTGGGCAAAGGAGGAGGAGGTTTGTGGTTGATATAGTAGGAAAGCTTCACGACGATGCTGGCAGCGGCTTAGGAAAAGGGTGATATAAGAGAGAACGATGAGAATGGAGGAGTGGTGATTTAGATCTGTAATGGTAATGAAGACATGACGAGGATATGATTGTGGCGAGTGTAAATTTTACATGGCGATGCAACGTGGAGGATTGCGGTGGCTGCCATGAGAGTTGGTGATAGGATTTCAATCTTCAGGCAATGGCAACGATTGCCTCAATGGGTAGTGCAACGGCGGTAACATTTGCTGGACTCCCAACTATGGAAAGTGTTGACGCCAACGGTGGTAGGGACGCAGTAGTAAGTGATGAAAGTTGAGGTTGAGTATAAAGTGGAGGAGATCTCTAGCATGTGTTATGGAGAGACGCTCCAGAGCAAGATAGGAGGGTACAGTAGTATTATGGTTGTTGTTTTTGGTTTTGATTACCGAGAGAGGAATAACAGTAAGATGTTGCAGTTCGTGGTGGTAGCATGGGTTTGGGTACATGTTGAAGGTTCAGAAATGGCAGTGAAATTACCAACGAGTGTGGCATATTTCAGAAACATCAGATTCAAGAAATCATTTACACACCATAATGACCCAAACACAAAACTCATTCGGATTCATAAAAAAACAATTCAAAATCAAATTAAACTTCCGCAGCACAGACCAATATAAAACAGATTAAGATGAAGGATGAAAATAAGATGCTACAGTGTCCATAAAGTGATTCATTGACTAAATGCATACCTGTTGAAGGCAAAAGTGGATTTTCTTCACCCGTTTTTTGCTCTCCTATATCCGAAAATGCTCTCCTTCTCTTCAATTTCCCGGAAACTCCTCCTACTCTTTCTCCTTTGCTTCCATTTTTTCTCCCCCTTCAGCGAATGCTCCCCTCCTCCTTTATCAACTCTCTCCCCCCTCCAACTGAATTCCGTTTTCTTTTTCTCTCTCTCCCATGTGCCAACCCATTCCACTCACAAATCCTCTCCATTCCTAGCTTGCCACGTGACGAGTAAAACTCTCCACTCTTAGCATGCCACGTGGCAAGCATTTTTTATTCTATTTTTAATTCTTTAATAAGTTTTAAATATTCACTTAACCCTTAATTATTTTAAATACTCTTTAATTCTTTCTTTTTTTTATTTTTTATTCTAACAATAAATTTTAGACAATTTAAATTAAAAACGATTTTATTTATTTATCTATTTTTTTTATTAAAGCACCCACAAAATTGAAGAAATTATTAATAATAAAATAAAAAAAAGGTATATTTTTACCTGGACAAAATCGGGTATTGACAGAGAGCAGATAAATATGTATCAAGCATCCCTGCTGGAACCAAGTCACTTCCAACACAAGCCAATGAGTGCCCCGCCCATATTACAATTACAAAAAAGGAGGACAAATGGTACATCACAACTGTGAATGAGGAGCACTCCCACTATCTTAGTCCAACCTAGTCAAGGTTGTTTCAGGGAAACAAAAAGATTAATCTAGGGGTTAAAAGAAGTATTGACTTGAATGATGAGGCCGGTGTCAGGACTAATAAAACCTATCAGTCATTAATTCATGCCACCGGAGGCTATGATAACCTTTCATTTTTAAGCGTGATGTTAGAATTTACCTTACTTAACAAAGACGTGCCCTAGGCAAAGAAGGGGATGACCAAACACTCTTGAAGCATTTTTTCCACACGAGAGAATTGAATAAAGATTTTTTCTTTGATATCGACATGGACAAAGACACCCGTATTAGAAATGTTTTTTAAGCAGATGCAAGAAGCCAGATTGCGTCTCAATACTTTGTTGATGTTGTATCAAATGATACAACATACCTAACGAACAAGTATGACATGCCTTTTCATTTAGGGGTTACCAATGATTCTGAACATAACTCAAGAACTACCTTATCCACAAGGAACGAAGAAAGACATCTAGTTCGTGTAACATACAAATTAAAACATTTGCATGAGTAAACTTATATTTTGTTCACATGCTCTTTACAGATTTATAATGTTGAATGTGGTGGATTTGTGTCACTATTGACATCGGTAGGGAAAAATGTCACAAACACATAAGAGTCATCATCTGCAAGTGGTGCTCGGTAATGTATTACATCCATCACATGTACGGAGAATTTGGATTTGTAGTAATTCAGACTTGTTATTTCTTCATTTTCAGGACATGATGCAGGCCAACTGACATGCCAAAACATAAGAGGAAACCGAAGCTTTAACGAGGGGACACCTTGTTACAACTTTTCGCGACTGAATTCAAAAGTTGATGAGGACCATTTTGGCATATTAAGTTCTTACCTTCTTCAATTATAACCATAAGAAAGATGTATGACTCTTTAATGTACCAAAATATGTTAAATTGATACATATGTGTGTATAAATACTGATTCTAATCTTATAATACATCAGGGGTTACCATGTTTTGATGAGGGGATACCTTAGTTCACCTTTTGACGACTGAATTCAGAAGTGTTGATGAGGACTATTTTGGCATATTAAGTTCTTACCTTCTTCATTTACAACCATAAAAAAGATGAATGAGTATTTGATGTACCAAAATATGTTAATTGATACACATGTGTCTATAAATACCATCTCTGAACTTACAATACATCGAGGGTTACCCATGTTTTGAAGAGGGGACACCTCAGTTCAACTTTTGGCCAATAAAGGCAACCATGTTCATGACGACCATTTTCGCAAATAAATTTCTTGACCAAATAATAATGATTATAATTCATTGACCAAATTATATTCAATTCTCACACCTCTATGCATCAAAACTAGTTTTCACCTAACAAAACTTCAGGGGTTATCCCTTCTATAATGAGGGGATACCTTAGTTCAAGTTTTGGCCACTAAAGTCATATATTTCAACATTCCACGCATAATCTAATAACAAGTACCAAAATATGTAGGTGTGATGGACTAACAAGCTCATCCAGCTAAATTCATGACATTTAGACCAATATCATGAACTAACAATTTCATGTAATCACAATAAGTTCATCCAAATTTGTTCCATTACATTAACAACAATCAAATTTTGTGACTTTCTACATTCCTTGCAGCAACTCTTGTAGACCTTCTTATTTTCTTAGGATATTCAGCCAAAGGAGTTCTTAATTTATGAGCTTTAACATGCTTCCTTACTCCATGCTTAATTTGTAGCCCCAAATGACTTTTGGTATTTGAAACAGTTTTTTGCCCTGTCCTTCATTGGTGGGAATGATGACAGTTGGATTTGAGGTTACTCCTGGCACTGTCTCTTGGGTTGCTAGTGTGGTTGCTGCTGAGGATGCTGCTAGGGTTGGAGCTGGGGTTATTCTTGGGGTTGTTGCTGGGGATGCTCCTAAGGTTGGTGTTGGGGTTGCTGGTGGGATTGCTACTGGGGATGTTGCTGGGGTTAGTGCTGGTGATGCTACTAGGGATGGTGCTGGGGTTGGTGTTGGGGTTGCTACTAGGGGAGAGCCCATGTCATATGAGGGTTGAGATGTTCGCTTATTCTCCACCAATTTCCTCAACTCAATGACCTCCTTATGAAGCTTGATAATTAGTTCCTCTTGCTATAGGATAATATCATCCAGTTGTTTAATTTCTGGACGATCTTTATGTACATGATGGTGGTGTTTTTTATTTGCTTTGATTGACCAATACCATCTTCTTAAGCTTCTTTCACAATGTCAAATTAAAGCTCCTCATATGACACTGATAATTCAGCAATCACCTGGTCATGGTAAAAGTCAGCACTAATAAATAATGTGAACATAATTAAACAAAAAATATTACACTTTAAACACTTATCAAACTAGAAATCAAAGCTGACTGAACTTGGCTATCCCCTGTTTTGACATCTTTCCAATAAAAGATACGGGGAAATTCACCCCTCATTGCGCCCATTTTTGTTTGGGAATAACAAATGTTCGCATGCCCATATATATGACACAATTGATAACAAAACATCAACAAAATAACAGTTATTAACAAATAAATACTTCACTTTTGAACTTACTATAGAAACTACCTGCAACAAGTATGTACAACCAACAATATACACATATGAAGAAATTGTCTCATTCTGAATGGATGAAGCAACTTCACATAAACTTGTCACCGAATATTCATATACAATACCACCCCATTTATATTTACATAATTCACCAAACTGATTATCCACAAGACTAAACAACCCACTATACACAGTTCGCTTTGTGTTGGACAATAAAAATTCAGAAAAATCTAACAATATGTACAACTTACAAAAATCGACAACTATACAATCATTTACACGTTTAATTAATTCCTCATAAATCATTGTAACAATTACACAATTGGAACCAAATAAACTCCTCAGTTGGGAGTCACTTGATTCCTTTTCGAGATCAACCTTCTCTCCCGTTACTCTCAACCCTATACCTATACAAACATCAATTAATGTAAAGGAAACTACTTCGGACCAAATTTGAAAACCACAATTCTTCTCAACAAATCTACAAGAGAGCTCCCTAACTACCCTCCTGCTGATTTTTAGATCTCTACCAATCATCAGGAGCGAACCAGAAGGGGTTGCTTTTATGTATGCCTTCTAGTCATTAGTTAACATGCTATTGACCTTCATCAGATACTTTGTCCTGCAACAATGGCGGACTCACAAACAGTCCTACATATAATTAAACTAATCAATATAGACATGACAAAATATATCATGATCAAAATCCATTATGCGGACTACAAATCAAACCTTATTGTCCAATTCAGATCTATCGCGAATAAGAACATCAGAAGACGTCATTGTAATCCTGCAAAAATGAAAACAATTCCATAAGACCAAATAACATCAAACCATTTATGTTATCAATCCACTACAAAACACCATAGGTTATTTGCTAAAACTTGAACTAAGGTATCCCCTCATTACAGATGGGGTAACCAAAGTTGTTTTGTAGAATAAGTCATTGTCACCTTACAAAACACCAGAGGTTACCCCTTCTGTAATGAGGGGACACCTTAGTTCAAGTTTTGGCGACACAAGTCAAATATGTTCGTGTGTTTCCAAACCCTATCAATCTACAACCCACTAATCAAATACGCCTCATCCAACTTTTTAGTTTTCCCATAAAAGTGTGTTTCCAAACTTCCAAACTCTATCAATCCATAGTCCAGTGCTAAAAAATGATTATTCGTGTAACAATATTTAGTTGTTTTCACCAATAAACATTTTTGCTTTCAACAATGTCAACCTAAACCTTAAAAATCAAAACTTTGCACAACGTCAAACCTCAACGCACAAAAACAAATCAATAAACTACTTATAAAAAGGATTTGTCTTAATACCACCGCTATAAATATCCAACACCAAACGATTTCCGTTCACTGCAACCGTACCGAAATGTCATCGCAAAGCAGAACCTCAACCTCTCCTCGTCACACAGGCAATCGTAGCTCTCGATTCGTAGTCGAATGCACAATACTCCTCTCTGTCGCACAAGCTCTCACTTCTCTCACAACTATTTTCTTTTCCACTGAGATTTGATTTGAAAAGGTTCGTGGCATCGTTTTGTATTCCCTCAACAAAATCAATTTTTAGATTAAGGGAGAAGACGAAATTACCCTTCTTCATTATATTAGACTCAATTGATGAAACTGTCCTTGCCATGTATGCAAACTGGACAAAAATACCCAATGTCAAATGGGGGTTAAAACATGTTGATATCAACATAACATTACTCATAAAAATATATCCCGAATTTCACAATCCGAGAATCAATTTCAAATAGAAATTATATTCCAAATTACAAAATTCAGTATTATACTTTATATTCTAGGTTGAACCCCATTTTTCGGTCTGAAAGTCATTATTAGTTCTGAATTATGCCAATTTGAAAGTCAAAAACCAAAACAAACAGCGTCTGAATTAGGGTCCACGAGATACGCTGCCATCTCTGATTCTCAATGGAATCTATCCCTCCTCTAGGAAATTTTCCAACCCCAAGCCTCACCTCACCTTTCCAAGTGAATTTGAGATTTAAACAAGGCTATAGTCCTTTTTCTTCCCCCTCAATCCCCGTACCCATTTTGTAAGTAATGCATTATTAAAATTTGATATATTCTTCTTTTTTATTTTTACTTTTTTTTCCATTTGACTCAGGAAATTTTTTTTCTCTATCTTTAACTCCAACTCTATAAAAAGTTCTTTGTAATTTTTTAATCTTCTTACAAGTAGATTTTGGGATTTTAATGAAAGAGAGGTAATAAAGTTGTAGAGTAAATATGATTGACTTAATCAAGCATAAAAGAATAACATCTTATCTCTCCACATAAATAATTTTTTTTTCTTTAATTTTTTTCCACCACAAATTGTGAAAATTGATTTTTCTTAGAATTACCACCAATTTGCAATCCAAGTTACGTAAATAAAAAAAGACATAATGTTGCAGTTCAGAATAGTTGCAAAATTGTCCTGGATGTTCACTTCCAACCGCACTCCTCCTATTGTGCTTTTATGAAAATTAACACAATTGCTAGTTCAAAACATCTCAACATGCATTTAATAGTCATGATGTTCTTATTTTTGGCCACAAAATATTATATTATGCGTAAATTGCAACAAATTAACTTGTAAATATCTTTCCTGATGTTAATATCCTTAAAAAGTTGAGATGATCTATCAATGAGATTGGTCTATAAGCTTCCAAACCCATAGTTTTTTTTTTTTTTTTCTTAAAGTTAAGTTATGAATGAAACATTAAATCTTACTATCACAAAAAAAGTTATTAACTGCTCTAAAGCCTAACAATATTCCAATTTCTTTTTAAGAATTGAAAATTAAAGTCATCGGAGCCACAACTTTTTCTAATGTCCCACTGTTTCCATTGTCTCCTCCTCATTCACGTGGCTTGTTAACATCATATTGTCCTTCGTACTTAAAGTAGGGAATTCAATGTTACCTAACCTCAAAATGTTTCAGAAAAAATAAAAATCCTGCACAACTTGTTTCACCATGTTGGGCTCCTCACACCGCCTTCTACCCCTTTCACTTCATTTTTTATTCTCCTTCATCTAATATTACAGTGAAAGAATTTTGAATTAGTATCCCGTTTTAACCATCTTATATCTAACTTTTTGTGTCGCATAGAAAACTCATTAATGATTAACCTTTTTAATTTACTGAGTAACTTCATACGCTCAAACCTGTATCATTATTTAGGCCATTGTTGTTATCCAACCTGTCTAGTTCTTCCATCCTAGTTATTTACAGTTTATTTATATTTATATGCCCAAACACAACTCTATTTCCACTTCTTAAAGTCATCTTTCAGACTTTTCAATTTTTATTTAATTGCTAGCAAGTTATGCCCTAATGACGAGTATGAATTCCACCAAGATTTCACTAACTGATTGAAACTAGAGTTTTGATTCCAAATATTCAGTCATAAATGGTTTTGGACCCCAAATTGGTTTGATTTTAACACAGATTCTAAATCAAGTATATTTTCCACCACTATTGATACATCAAAGATTTCCTTCCTATCTATGAAGTCATTGAACCCTTTTAATTTTCGTTTACCAGAACCAGCTAAGTTCCCACCTTTCCCCAGGACACTCTTTTCTTGAATGTATCATATTTTATAACTTTCCAGGGTTTAACTTTTATGATATCTTCCCACAAAGCTATCTTCTCACCCAAATTACAAAACGAGTAAATATTTATAACAAAAATTGGTATTTCAAGATTATTATTACTCCTAATTATTTTAAAGCATAAAAGATAGAATAATTATTTTAAAAATTATGGGATGTAGGTAATTATGCTATGCATGAAGTAAAAGTCAGAATTATTTTCAATGAATATTTTTAAGAGTGCTAACTTAAATGCGGACCAGCTCATGTTCCTATATCTATCATATTAAAATTAGAAAAAGGAATTTTATAATTAATTTTTTTAAAGAACATTTGAAAATAAGAATATTTACAAACCACAATAATAATTAAATAATAAAAAAACAAACATGGAAAAGTCAAGGCATTCATCTGTGTAATTCCGCTACGTACTTTGTTTAAACGAAACGCAATTAATATTTGGTATGCTGTCTTTGTGAGCTGTTCACACCAAGACCAAGACTCTTGAAGTAGTCTTCCTCAAACCTTTAATAAATTAATATTTTTTAAATTAAATTTAGAGTTTTATCTTTAAAATGTGTCATATATTTGATAAAATATGAATTTTTAAAGTAAAATTCAAAATTTAATTAAAGAACAGTACTAACTGTTCATAAAATATTGTAGATAAGTTTTTTTTTTTTTTAATATATATAACAACTTTTACACTATTATGTCATTTTTTTTTCTTTTTCTTTTCTGTGTAATGTAATACTAATTTTAATGAAAAATCATATAAATGTATTTTTTTATTTTATTATTTTTAATAATTGTCTACACGTACTATTCGATTTGACCTATAAAAGAAAACGACCATACTGATACCATTGAATTGGCTTAACTCCTTTCTCATTGGTTTGTGATTCAGCTTTCGAAATCAGAACTACCATTTTTCTTTCTTCTACACTGATCATGGTTTCTTCAATGAGTTGATTTAAACTTATTTTTTCTTTCCATTGATTGTTTCATTTTCTCTGTGTAAAGGGGTGAAACATGGAGAGAGCGTTGCAGTGGATTTTGGTTGTAGCAGTATGTGCTTCACCCACCATTATTCATGCTGCAGGAATCGATGAACCTCCTAAAAGAAATCTTGTCAATGTCGATTATTCAGGTATATACTTTCTATGTTTCTTATCAACGATTTTACGAATTAATAAAACTTATAAGAACTAATCTTTTGCTTTCATAACATCAGTATGTTTAAAATTTATTATATTTATAAAAGAAAGACAAATGATCGGTCAACAGTTTACGCATGAATTAACTAATAAAAAATGTTTTGGTAATATTTGTGTTAAGGGCATATAATGATTGTTTTATTATATTTAGCACAATCCTTCTTCTTATTATAGTTTCCAACCAGATTATTTCTAGTGAGAAATACAATATCAAGATTTAGAACATACATGTCAAATTGAAATTTATTCTAAAAAAAATTCATATTTTGAAATTAATTATTGAAGGTGTTATAATTTACAAGGAATAGAAGGTACAAGTAAAAGAAATTAACTACTACGTCTAAAAATGAGGTTGCCTGAGAATAGGTGAGAATGCAAATAACTTTTGTAAATACTTTAGATTAAGAAAGAACTCAGAATATAGATAGGTTTATGGACAAATCACTCTTAGATTTAATCTTTTTATTTCAAAATTTCTGTTTTTTGTCTCCTAGAGTAGACATTTTGATTTTTTTTTAAATTTTATTTTAGTCGCAATTGAGGTTGTTTTTATTAAGTTTGTGTTGATTTATGAATAGTTTATGAATAACAATCCAATTCAACCTAAAGAATATATAATTTATTAATCTTTAATCTTGAAAAATAATGAAGACTAAGAAGCATCTCATACAAAGTAGTTCATTATATTTATTTGTTTTATCTAAAGTTATAGAAAAAAGATATTTAATAATTTTATAAATACAGTTCCGCAATTGGGATGGATGTAATTCTGCAACTGCGATGGATGTAACTGTAATAAAGTAATAAAAATATCATCAACCGAGATAGAAATATCTTCGAAATTCACTTAAAGAAATATTCATATGCAAAATAGCAAAAACTGGTACTGTTATACCATACAAAGGCGGTTGTTAATTTTGTTAACTGATGCTACTTGATTCCATGTCAATTGAATTGTAGATGTGATAAGCATTGATTGTGGGGTGAAGGAGGGCTACATTGACACGACCCGCATACTGTACCAAGATGATGATATCCAATTTGGTGAGATTCACACCATACCCAATAACTCCTTTCAAGACCAACCTCAAATTAATAAACAGCTTATGACACTGAGAAGCTTCCCAGAGGGGAAGAGAATTTGCTATAGCTTGAAACCCAAACAGGGAAAGAACAAGAGATACATTGTGAGAGGTTACTTTGCATATGGAAACTATGACAACAAAAGTAAACCTCCAACTTTCGATTTGTACATTGATGTCAGTGTCTTCACCTTCATACGTTTCACTGTGGCTGATACCACTCGTCGATCTGAGGCTATTTATAGCAGCTTAACGGGCACCATCGATTTGTGCCTTGTGAACATTGAGCAAGGAGTACCTTTCATTTCGCTGTTGGAGTTGTGGCCTCTGGGGAGTGCTTATGTTTATCAAGATTTGTTGAATTTCCGGACGCTAGATCTCCTCACTAGAGTCACACTTGGTGTCTCCTCTGCACACGACCAATTGCTAAGGTCAATTCGCTTAATCCCGTACTATATTTGTTTTGTTTCATGTATGTCACAGAAAAATTTGGTTAATTTTTGTAAACAACTTTTCTACAATAATTTTTAGGAGAAAGAAAGCTAGTATATATAAATTAAAACTAATTTATATATAAATTGAAAACAAAATTTGAAAAAATAATATAAGAGAAGTTTTTGTCAGAGATTTCACGTCTAAAAAGGATGAGATGATGATTTTTAATAATTTATAAATAAATATAAATTTTATTTTATAAATTAATTTTATAAAATTGAGATAGATTTAAAATTTATTTTTGATAATTTTATATATTAATTTATGTATCAACTAATTTTAATGAATATTTTTTTCGTATTTTTATTATTTATAAGTTGTGAAACAGAAAATTATCCAAATATATATCTAATAAAGTTATCAAAATATTTTATGTAATTTATAAGGAAAATATGAATTAAATATGATTTTGGAAATATTTTTGTATTTTTCTTTTAATGTTTAAAATTTTGTTTGATTTCTGATTCCATAAACAAAAAATCGATTTTTTTTTCTGTTATTTTGTATATATCCTTCTCACTTATTATATTTTCTTTTTTGTCGCAACCGGAAAGAATATTGGATACATACAAAACAAATTATGCATATGACTAAAGTGGAAAATAAATATATTAGAACGACTAAAATAAACTCAGTTTTTTATGGATAAAAAAATATTTTATAACTATAAACTAAGCATATTATCCATTTACACAATACGTACAACAAAAATACTTAAGGATTTAAGTCCAAAAGTACATGTTCATCCCTTGTTCTAAAATTTTAATTTGTTTGATTTGGCAACAAATTAAACATCGTTTATTACTACTATCAGAATGCTGCTTGATCCATATTATTTGTTTAATCATGCTAGGTATATGGATGACAAATATGGAAGGTCTTGGCTTGCAAGACGATTAACACCTAATGAGAAAGAAATGAACACAGTGTTAGCTATTGATTTGGATACACTGAATGATCCATACAAGTTGCCCACAGAAGTATTGAACACTGCAGTGAGTGCATTGAGGTTGTCTGATTCAGTGAATATATGGAGGAATTACAGTGACAGGAGTTTCGAATATAAAGTATATCTTCATTTTTTTGACTTTGAGGAAAGGGTAAATAAGAGTGAGAAAAGGATAATGAATGTTATTGTTAATGGCTTTGGAGAAGGTGTTCATGATAATGTCACAAAAAACATTAGCCTTTCGTACAACGAGCTCCTTACCCTACCACTTACTGTAGAACAAGGGATGGGCATTAACAACATTTTCATTAAAGCTACCCCTGACTCTCACTTACCTGCCATGCTTAATGCATTTGAGATTTATAGAGTGATTCCTCAGTCTACTTCAGCCACGCACCAAGATGACGGTAACTTTCTTTCATTTTCTATCTTAAGTTTCATTTTTACTTATTAAAAGACAATTAATTGCTGATATAT
>Ga0209489_101017_pt1 | contig 56874 bp, 21 predicted proteins | sample SiratrowhiteBW_FD_187527 | JGI IMG/M metagenome (GOLD analysis project Ga0209489, IMG submission 187527) | Root nodule microbial communities of legume samples collected from California, USA - Siratro white BW (SPAdes) (version 2) | ecosystem: Host-associated > Plants > Roots > Nodule | place... | reverse complement strand
AAAAAAAAAAAAAATATATATATATATATATATATATATATATATATATATATATTTATATATTGTAACACTCCACAAAACTAAAGCTTCTACTAAGGCAAGTAAAGTATTAACATCATGCATATCTTACAGTATTTCATAGTTAATATGCATCAAGATTATATAGTAATGCTAAATTGAAATTTCAAAACATATTTACAATATCATATAAAAGTTTTTCAAAATATAATACTATCCTAACAGCATCCTTCAACCTGGATGATCTCCCAAAGATTCATCTGCAACACTATCTGCTCTCTTGTCAAGACACGATTATCACACATAGAAAATCAACCAAAAGCAAAGGGTAAGCTAACCAAATCTTAACAAATCAAAAACATTCAATTTTATGTATCATCACAATATAAGAATCTAACACACTTCAGACATGACTCTACTTCCGTAAGACTCGTGCATTGAATAGACTCCGAGATATGCACTTATCATACATCTCCACATTGTGAATCCACACAGCCTTTCACATAAATGTATCATCAATCATGTATGACAGGGTTAGTCCCCTGAGACTTTTCTGACCAGCTATGTTTCAAGTTGCAGTCACCCAATTCAGACCTCCTTCGACTCTCACTACCTAATAATAATGATCGTCTATTTGATTTATATTACTAGTAGAGTCGGGATATCAATCATTATTAATCAGATCCTTAGACAATGCATTTCCTAATTAACCAAGACACAGGTGTTTTCTTTCTTGAAAACACTATGCCTAGGCTTTCATCAACTTTATCAACACTTTTAACAATATCACATCACAATATAAATCTCTACTCATGCATTCATTCACTCTTAAATCTCAATATTCACTTTAATCTCAACATTTAAAGAAGTCACTAAACCATCAATATAATTAAACTTAAATTATCAATTAATCTATTTTATTAAATACATACATTGCATTCCAAAATAGTTAAATAATTGAAAACAAAAAGCCAAAAAAATTATTCTTTTTTTAGCTTGAGCTAGACCAATTTCACTGGGGTGAAAATGCCTCTCGTCTGAGCAAAAAATTTATCGTTTAGCTGAAAATAATTCAGAGAACAGGATTTTTTTTTCTCCTGGGCAAGAATACCTCCTCGCTTGGGCGAAAAATTTCTCGCCTAAGCGAAAACACTCTAGAGAGCACACTTGCTCCAGGGGCTTTCTCGCCTGGGCGACGGTACCCTCGCTTGGGCGAAACTACTTTCCAGCCTGGGCGAAACTTCTTTCCCGCCTGGGCGAAAATAGTACAGAGAGCACACTTGCTACACGAAACCATTCTCGCTTGGGCGAGATGCTTTCGCCTGGGCAAATTATGTAGAAAACATAACTTATCAGAAAATTATTTATGCAGGTTTTACTACTATAGAGCTACTACACACGTCTCAGATGACTAACTTAACCAAAAATTCAACTTGCATTCCATCAATTACCACATACACATCATACATACCGTAATGAATAAACAATCAAGAAATCAACTTAAGTTTCATGCCAGCAAATAAACCATCACAAATGCATTTTCACATACATATTTTGAATGAAACCCTAACTCACAAACAAATTGGAATTAAGTAAAATGCAAGTCAACTTCCCTTACCTGAATTGCACTAGAAGTTCTCTCTAAGAACCCCACAACCTAAGATATTTAAGAACTCAAATCTGCACCAAAGAACCTATGATCAACGATCAGACTAAAACACTAGGGAACCGAGCTCACAAAGGCATTATCTAATAACTAAGAGGCCACATGCAAGCTCATAAGGTAGAGGAAAACGAAAACCTAAAAATGACTCTAAGGGAAGACGACAAAAAACGAACTCACTCTAAAGGAAATTCTGATTGGGTAGACTTGCTCTATTCTCCATCACGAGTCCAATGGTGAGCTCCGCTTGAGAAACTGATGAGGTACAAAAGCAGAGACCTAGAAAGAAGTAAGAGGAAAAAGAGAGTTAGGAATTTTATACAGATGATGGCTCTAATAAAAATGAAACTTGATTACTTACTTTTTCTATAAATAACACGTTTTCAGTTTAATAATATAATAATAAAGTACTCATTTCAATTCTATCATTTTTATTCTGATAACAAATTTTCTAAATTGTTACATATATTACAATTTTGACATTTTATTTTTTAATTTTGTCTTATATATCTATTGGTTTAATCTTTAAAAGAAAAATAAGAAGTTTTATTCATTTACAGATCTTTTATTTCTTAATATTACTATCTCATTTTACATGGTTGAAGGAAAAAGGTATATTAATAGGAGGTTTAATATGCAAAGGTACCTGAATTATTAATATACTTGTATTTCAACTGGTTATAGGAAAGATTGTGTTGATGATAACAGTGAAGAAATTAAGATAAATCGATGCATCTATTTATTTTGCAATATTTTAGAAAGTATTTTTTATTTAAAAAATAAAATAAAAAGTAAAATATATATTATATAAAATAATATTACATCAAAATAACATATAAATCATCTTTTTGAATCTATTAATATATTTTATTTTATTTCAAATTATAAGATTTGGATCACCATTATAATGATTAATCCATGTAAATGAATAAATAATATAAGATAATCTCATCTTAAATAATATTTACTTATTTAAATTTTGAAGGTCAAACGTCCATTTATAATCTCTTTAAATTATTATTTATGAATGATTTTATCATACTTTTCATAACTTTTTTTATCTGTTAAATAAAACAAATAACCAGAATTCATAACCCATAAAAAAAGGTTATAATGAGATAATAAAAAAATATAAATATAATTACATAAAGTGAATCAGTTTTCAACTGATGTTATAAATAAATAAAATCAACCAATCTATGATTAAAGATAAATTAAATAATAAAAATAAATAAATTAAGTAATAAAAATAAATAAACAGAACAATGTAAAATTAAAGATAAACTAATTAATAGAAATAAGAAAATATCAATGTGTAATTAAAAATAAATAAATAAAATAATAAAAGTAAATAAATAAAAGAATAATTGAAAATAAATGAAATAATGAAAATAAATAAATGAATAATTAAAAATAATATATATATAGAAATAAATAAAATAAACCACTGTATAACCAGAAATGAATCAAATAATAAAAATAAATAAAATAAACATAGAAATAAATTAAATAATATAAATATATTAAATAAATTAAATTAAAACATAAAAAAATTATAAATCAAATGAAAAAGATGATAAAGATCTCAATTTCCTCTCTTCTTTGTTTTCTTTTTCTCTCTCCTCACTTCCTTATTTTTCAACTCCAGCCTCTTTTATACTTTTCAACATCCAATTTCATCCGGACAAATAAAATTATTCCAAAATAAAAACAAAAAAAAATAAAAATAAAAATGTGTGTTATTATTTAAATAAAAAAAGAGTTTTTGTTCCATTCTATTTTATGAATAAAATTAAAATAAAATTCGTAAAAAAGGAAAAAAAAAAGTAAAGAAAATTAGTCTATTATAAAATTGTTAAAAAAATAATAATAATAATAAAAATAAAATTGTCATTAAAGTGTTGCCATGTCACATCCTCTCTTTGCTTGCCTTTTCTCATGCTCGTTAATGATACAAAAATTAATTGCAAATAAATTTAAAAAAATTTAGAAATGGTAGAAATTTAAATAGTTGATCTGATTATTATTCTGATTAATTGCAAACGATTTTTTTGCTTAATAGTGATTAAATGCTGATGATTTTTAATTAAATGCTTATTGTCTAATAATTGATGCATTTTTTTTTGGATTGTTATGCTCATCCTATTTTACAGGCTCTATTTGGTTAATGTTCTAAATTAGTAATTAGACGATTTGTTTTATTTTTTAAAAAAATAAAAAAATAATGATAATAAATATATATTTCAAAATAATAATAATATTAAAATAAAATAAAATAAAAGGTTTAAGTACCTATTATTGTGTTATTTAGTTTGCTTTCAATAAATGTAAAAATGGAAAAAATAATAAAGAAAAAATGAATTAAAAAAATAATAATAAAATGTTTCAGCCACGTTACCTCCAATATTCCCCCCATTTATTTCCCATATTCATTTATTTTCGAATTTGATTATATGTATGGGAGGTTATGATGTCATAACAACAATAATGGTACAATTCTGCACAAATTATAATTATAATTAAGTGAGAATAATTAAGAATTAAGGGATTTAAAATTTGAATTAAGAGTTGACTGACTAGAATTAGTACAAATATGTATAGTGAGCAAGTGGATACACAGGCAAAAAAAACACAAGAAATACTAGAGATACTGAAAATGGTCCTGAATATTAGTGAGTAGATCATTTGAAGGTGAGAGTTTAGAGAATAACAGAACGTGCTTGCTTTTGGAGGATCTTCAACTCGTACGCTCTATTACTCTGTGTTATATACTTATCACATATATGTGGTTGTACTGTTTGATGGTTATTATGATATCCTGAGGTTCATCTCTTGTCTCTTTGATCTTTTAAAAATAAATAATAATAATAATAAATTATAAAACATTTTCCAATTTTTCGAGGAACGAATGAAATGCTTTCTAAAATTTAATAAATTAATAGTTCTTGAAAAAATATCAAAAATATAAATTTTCAAAACAAAAAAAGGGAAAAAGTTTCAAAACAGCCCTAAAATAATAAAGATAAAACATCTTCAAAATAATAAAAATGAGATAAATATAAAAACATGTCTTTTCGATAATAAATATAAAAAACTTTTTTTTACGAAAATAAGGTAATAAACACATTTTTCGAAAATAAAATATAAAGACAATTTAAAAATAAAATAAAAGAAAAAGTTTTTTTTAGTATAAAAAATAGTTATTTCTTTTCGAAAATAATGAATAAAAAATTAAAAACGATATGTTTTTAAAATATAAAAACAATTTCTTTAAGATAATAAAAATCAATTCCTTTCTCAAATTAAAATAAAAATAGTGTTTTAATAAACATTTTTAAATATAAAAAAAAAACAGTTTTGTCTCGAGTTTCCTTTAAATAAACAATTATCAAGAAAAAAATAATTAAATAGAAAATAATTAAAAAGTTATATAAAATAAATTGCTAAAAATAAAAGAAAATATTCATAAGCTAAAAAATATCAAACATCAACAAATTTTAAAATAGAACTACATGTACCCTGATTTTCTATCATGTATAGAGATACGGACCAAGGTCAATCATTGTCGAGTCCAAAAAAATAAAAAATATATGTTTGTTTGTTTTATTTTTGCTTATTATTTTTATTTGCATAATTGTTATTATTTGTATTATGTTTATTAAGATATTTTCTTTTTCTTATTTATATATTTGTTTTGTTTTTGTATATGTGTTTGTTTTGTTATTTTATTTGTCTTTATTCGTATTATTATTGTTATTATTTGGGAAAAATGACAGTTTGTAAAATCACACTTATTTTTATTCATTTGATTAAAGGTACCGTCTTAGGACGGGTGTTGTGCGGATGCTAATACCTTCATCACACGTAACCAACTTCCCGAATCTTTGAATCTGGTTCGTAGACATTTTTATTTTTGGTTTTTATATGTTTTTCCATAATAAACTATAGTGTCGACTCCAATCTCAATTTAAATATTTTTTAAAATTAATTTTTGATCGCCCCGTCATGAAATTTTTGATCGCCCCGTCGTGATCCCAGTTGCGACAATACTCACCCAAAATCTCCTTTTTTTTTTTTCTTATTTCTTTTAACCTCTATATGTTGTAGTTAATATATATTTTAGGATAAGCTTTTATCTTTCTTTTTCTATTTTCTTTTTCAAATTTATATTTGTATCTCTATTAATACTATTATTATTATTATTATTATTTTCTTTTTAAATATTCGTATTTAATATAATAAATTTTTAGTATTTATAAATATATTTTATTCATAATATTTATACTTAATATATATTTTTAAAGATGATAAAATTGATAAATAATATAATTTTAATATATTTTATTTAAAAAAATACTGCATTATAAATATTTAAATTTTATATTAAGGAACTAAAATTACACAACCAATTCCTTTTCTCCAAATTAAATAATGAATCACATTCGTGTCAAAATATTTTAAAACCACAAATGAGCAAAAAGTCATTGAAAATTACACTCCACCAAATAATAAATGACAATATGGATTGGTCTGGTTCATTTTGTAACCTACTTTTAGAGCCAATTTATATAAGAATGACTATTTAGTTTTGTTGATTTCCAGGCTAGTCTATAAATAAAACTATAAAATAAAAAAAGTACGTGTAAATGTAATAATAATTTTTTTATAATACTTTCCATCTTTTTCGCGAGTTTATCATTAGTAATAAAATTCAAGGGTTTGTGTATACATATTCATCAAATTCAACATCCTTAAAAGGACATTTGATACGACATTAATTAATTACGAGTTACCTAAGTTTTTCAAAATTTCACGTCAATTTTAGGTGATCACTTAAGTTTACTTTTTTTACCTTAAAATTCTAAGTTTTTTAGGTTGATTATCTAAAAGATGAATAAGAGTTGAGAAAGTCATCACTTATTCCTACAAAAATTGATTAAAAAAAATAAATACATGATTAAAGACGCAGACTAATCAAGGTTCATTTTTTCTCATTATATATTACACATACAAAAACAAATCTGAATTCATGCAAGCAAAACAAAAACAAATATATGAGATCTGAGAGAGAGAGAAAAAACTTTCTTTAATAGAAAATATGATTACTTAGCATTAACTTAAGATTGATTATCTTTAAAATCGAAAAATATGATTACTTGGTATTAACTTAAGAGAGAAAAATATGATAACTCAAACTCAGATCTAGAAAAAAAAAATCTCTTTGGATTTAAAAAGAAAAAAAAAAGATAGTAAATTTAAATTATTCAAATGTTTTCAATAAATAAAAACAGATATTTAGTTTTCAATTTATAATATTTTAAATAATATATTCATTCTTCATATTTTTTAAATCTTTCTCTCTAAATTTTAAAAAATTGTTCCTTACATTAAAAGTATTTAATATAATTAAATATTTAATAGTTTAAAATAATAAATATTTCTGATTTCTTATTATATTAACATTTTTACATTCATTTTTAACATTATGATTCCACTTTTGTAACTATTACATAGAAAATAAAGAATAAGTTTTATATATTTGGAAAAGGGTAGGTTAGAAAATCGAAATTATAAAAAAGTTATCAGTAAATATAGTGATCACCTTTTCGTGATTTAAAATGTAATTTCAATAATATATTTTTATTTATTCATTTTTTTAACCTGTATTTAGTGGACACCCCTTGGTAAAATATTATATAAATTTTTATATTTTAAAATATTTTTCTTGTGACTATTACAAAGCTTTGAGTGAGATGTTTGGGTAGTGACCAGTCAGCCAACCGTTTTGCATATGCGCAGGACATAACATGAGAGTTTCGATCTTTCTTGGAAAGTTGCTTGTTTTAAAAGTGAAGAATTCAAAATTGAATTGAATTGCAAAAAGTCCAACAAAAAGTAGAAAAATAAATTTATGAGAAAACAAAATGTACAAGAGAGTTAATTGGATGGATGGAGTAGTACAAAAATTTGATTACATCAATTTTACTAATCTTAATCTAACAAGATGCAAATATAAGATCTATTTATTTAATTTTATTAATACTTGATATAATGGCTAGATGTTATCTATTTTTATTTTTCTTTACTATGTTAAGTTTTAAAAAAATAATATGATACTTCATATTTTTAAAAACGTTCATTGGTCATTTTTAATAAAAAAATGTTAAATAGGTTATCAAGGTTGGCTTAACAACATTGTTAATCCATTTAACATTTTAATAAAGAAGAATTAAAATAAATATTTTTCAAAACATAAAATACCAAATTATAATATCTAAAAATTTGTTAATTGGTTTAATATTTTAATTAAAGAAACAAATTAAATGTTTTTAAAAACATGGCACTTTATTCAAACTTCTAAAACTTCGTACACTAAAATGCCAAATGAAAAATAAATTTAATACCCCACACAACTGTAAAAAAAAAAAAATAACTTTACTCAAGTGAGATGAAAAAGAAATAATAATTATACAAAAAGATTCAAATGAATCTCAAATCATATTTACTCATTTAAAATAAGTTTAAAACAAATTTTTAGATGAACAAAAACTATATATCTAATTTAACTATCAACACTCATTTTGACTATTTTAAAATATTATTAAGTTTAAAATCAATTTAGTCATACAAATTAAATATATAACCTTCAATTTTAACATTCACTTACAAATACTAATAACTGTTTCAAAAAGTTAGAAAATATGGAAAATCCTAAGTTACTTTTAGAATGCTGGATTTACAAACCAATCATAATCATATTATTAAAAACCTATAACTTACGTGAGGTAACAAAATCCCTCACATATAACCGAATTAGACAAAATAAACAAGAAATATGAGAGAAGAAAAATTTACTTTAATTAAAATTTTAATTAATTATAATTGATCACAACTTTATCACTTTCCTCACTAGTATCCCTCATTAGTATTATTTTATCGAAAACAACAATAAGAATCAATTTTAAATGTTTCTTTTTAATTCATCTCTACTGTCACCTAAATCTCCTAAAATATAACCAAAAAATACATTTAGTTATATTTAGTTATATATTAGTAGTAACATTATAAGGATTAAATTATACCATTTTAAAAAATACATAATTGTAACTACAAATATAACTATTCTATAATATATATTTTAAGACGTGTAATGTTAATATAAAATAATATTACGTCAAATAAAATATTATTTTTAGTTATTAAAATGTATCATTTATAAATTTAAAATACAATAAATCTAATTACATAATCACTTCAACTGTGTACTACCAACCAAACGCATCTTTCACAAATTGCATTGCACTCGTAGATACGATTGTGACATTTTCTTCGTCACCGATGTTACGAGCACAAACTTGTTTATATTAATATTTTTTAATTATTAAAAAGAGTAAAGAGAATAAAAAATACAAAAATAATAAGATAAACCGTGAAAGAGATGAAAAGATATATTATAAATATATATTATATAAAAAGAAGATAACGTATGCATTGATAGTGTCGTGAATTTTTACGCTGTATTTTTCGAAAGTTCCATGCATAAAGAGATACATTTAATAACATAAAGACGTATTCATTGTATTTTATGTTTTATAAACAATAATTTTTAATTATTTATTTTAGTCTTTTAACTTTGAAATTTGATTTATTCTTGTCTTTTAACTTTGAAATTTGATTTATTCTTGTCTTTTAGAAACAGTAATTATTTCAACTTGGAGCATGATTTCTTTTACTTATTAAAGCCATAAAAAATGTCTCATTAAATTATTTATATAAATTTTATGAAACCACGGTGATGTTGAATAAGAAAAAATGACCAGAAAAGATAGCAAAAGTCAATGGAAACGTAGACATGCAACAAACCCTAATAATGAATACACATGTTTTTACATTGTCTGTAGAATTCATTTTTCACCATATTTAGGACTTTTATTTAAATACTAGTTTAATTACATAATTATCTTACAATCGATATAATAAACTAAGCTTTACATCTGAAATTAATGAAAAAAATAAAAACCGTGTGTCTCATGATCGAAAAATACCACAAATTATCTTAACACATATTTTACTCTTATTAATACAATCTAATACATTTAATACACAATTTAAGACTGATAAACCCACAAGAACATGAATAAAAAAGATTAAAACTTACCAAATGCATAAAGTTCACTGTGTTGGCCGCCAATTCTATGACAAATTTAAAACATAAGGAATTAAAATCTGAATAAACATTTGCATCTTACATATTTTTCACATGCATGTATATATCTGAATTTTTTTTATGGAAATCAATGGTGAGAAATAAAAAAAAAAAAGGAGATCTTTTGTTATAAAAATAAAAGAAAAAATTGATGTTATACACTTTTTGTTAAAAAAAAAGGAAAAAGAAAATGAAATACTGAATGGAATCAAATAAAGACATTCCCAATGTGGGACTCCATATAAATTCTCACCCTTCTTCTTCAGATCTTTGCCTCAAACACCATTTGCCATTTCCAACAACACCTAACTCAAACCTTTCTTCTTCTTCCTCATCATAACTGTAACCATGTCAATGGCAACTTCTCCTCACACCACTCTCTTCCAAACCCGCACCACCCCTTTCCGTTTCTCTTCCCCTCGCCCAACCTCCTTCAAACCCACATCCATCAAATGCGCCACCCAACTCCACACCCAAGCCCCACCCCTCACCCAATCCCAAGATCGCGTCTTCAACTTCGCCGCCGGCCCCGCCACCCTCCCGGAAAACGTCCTCCTCCGTGCCCAATCCGAGCTCTACAACTGGGGCGGATCCGGCATGAGCGTCATGGAAATGAGCCACCGCGGCAAGGAGTTTCTCTACATAATCCAAAAGGCCGAATCGGATCTCCGCACCCTCCTCCAGATCCCGCCGGAATACTCCGTCCTCTTCCTCCAAGGCGGCGCCACAAGCCAGTTCGCCGCCGTGCCGCTCAACCTCTGCTCCCCTAACGACGCCGTCGACCACATCGTCACCGGCTCCTGGAGCGACAAGGCCATCAAGGAGGCGCAGAAGTACTGCAAACCCAACGTGATCTGGTCTGGGAAATCCGAAAAGTACACAAAGATTCCATCTTTTGATGGCTTGCAGCAGAATCCGGGTGCCAGGTATTTGCATATTTGCGCCAACGAGACGATTCACGGGGTTGAGTTTAAGGACTACCCTGTTGCTCAAAACGGTGTTTTGGTTGCTGATATGTCTTCAAATTTCTGCTCCAAGCCGGTGGATGTGTCAAAGTTTGGGGTTATCTATGCCGGGGCCCAGAAGAATGTGGGGCCCTCTGGTGTCACCATTGTGATCATCAGGAAGGACCTGATTGGGAATGCTCAGGGTCTCACTCCTGTGATGTTTGATTACAAGATCCATGATGAGAACAATTCCCTCTACAACACGCCTCCCTGTTATGGAATTTACATGTGTGGGTTGGTGTTTGAGGATTTGTTGGAGCAAGGGGGATTGGTGGAGGTTGAGAAGAAGAACAAGAAGAAGGCTGAGCTTCTCTATAATGCTATTGATGGGAGCAAAGGGTTCTATAGGTGCCCTGTTGAGAAGTCTGTGAGGTCATTGATGAATGTGCCATTCACTTTGGAGAAGTCAGAGTTGGAGGGTGAGTTCATCAAGGAGGCTGCTAAGGAGAAGATGGTTCAGCTGAAGGGGCACAGGTCAGTGGGAGGAATGAGGGCTTCCATTTACAATGCCATGTCCTTGGCTGGGGTTGAGAAGTTGGTAGCTTTCATGAAGGACTTTCAGGCCAGGCATGCTTAGAGAGATATTTGCACTGCATCCAAATTTTGGTGTGTTGCTCTAAATTCTAGTTTTGGTGCACTAGCTTTTGTGCAAGTATTTTGTCTGGTATATGCAGAAAGGGTCAAATATGCTGTCAGTTTTTTTGCTCCCTTTTAGTTAGGTACCTTAGCTGTGTCTTTTTTCACTCTTTTATGGCATGTTTCATATTCAAATTTGGCACTTTACCGTTGTGAGTTGATCACAAGTCAAGTAGTTTAGGTTTGATTGAATAATGATAAAGGCTCTACTACTACAAGGTTTGTATGCCCCATGTGATGTCTTACTGGATGTAACATGTAGTTTATTTCTAAATAAAATTAAAGGTGGATGAAAACTGAAGAATATATTCAACTGCTACAAAGATTGAGGGAAGGAAAAGTTATTGTATGGATGCATTTGTGGTTTGGGCTTATTTAAATTCTATCTTATAAGATTTAAATGGAATTTGTTGTTTCATTTTATAATTCTAGAGTGTCTTGAATCGAATTCCCAACTTTAGAAGTGTCCTTTTGCTGCTACCTCACGCAATCAAGCAAGGAACCCAAGATCTTTATTTATAAAAAATTTACTTACACACACACGTATATATATATATATATATATATATATATATATATAAAAGAGAATATTTACAACACATTTAAATGAAACATAAATTGACTTGAATGTTACAGACTCTTGCAAGTATTTCCAACTGAGACTCCTGCAGGTTCCATTATAGAATATTGGTAAAAACAGGATTGTACCTAAGATACTTCAGTTACCTATGTAAATTATTCAAATCAAATTTTTACTTTTAATTAAAAAATAATACTAAAGAAAATAAGGTTAGAAATAGGTTACGCCATGTTTTATATAAGAGACTTTGACTCTTAATTACAAGCACTTGAAACATTTACCCTTTGTTCCAATGCCATGAATTAGAAGGATGGAACGTGAAATTAGAGGGGAGAAAAATAGGGGAATAAAGTGTGTCTATATATATATATTCAAATTTATTTTTATAATATAAAAATGAAAAAAATGGGTTAAATAAATTAAAATGTTAACGGTTCAATTTTTTCCACTCTCATTTTTATTTATCCAAACAAACAATTTTTTTTTTTCGTTTTATTCTTATATATCCAAAAAAATACATTTTTCTTTCTCCTTTATTTTTCTCATTTGTTTTACTTTTTCTTTATTTCCTATTACATTCTTAATCCAAACAAAACAAAACTTATTAAATTAGATGACTTAATTCTCATAAGAATAATATATTTAATTTATCTAATTTTATATTATAAATTAACTTAGGACATCTCTGTTTGCGAATTCATACTCAATTTAATGAATGAAAAGTTAATTTATGACTACCAACAAACCTAGATAGAAGAAATTAAGAGAAAATGCACTCAATTAGATACTTTAATTTACGCACCAAAAAAAAAAAGGTATTTTAAGGTTCACTAATTTGCTTTTCTCTTTTGGAAAAAATAATCATTATTTTTTTACGATTAGTTAACGAAATTCTTATAGCTAGAAAGGATAAAAGCTACTATTTTTTGTACCATTATCTGTATGCGTGAACTTCTTATCCGTCTCTATAAAATTGAGTTTTAATTTTTTTTTTTTAACTTTGACTAGTTTAAAATAATTCTACGCTATAATTTAAATTATTTACAATAAAATTGAAAAATATAACTTGTGTATTGATAAATAGTTATTTAATATGAGTTTTAAGTATAGTGTAAATTATATATTACAAATATTTATTATAAATTTTAATCATATAGAAAATTTTATCTTTTCAAAAATCTTAGGAACCAAAGGATTTGTTAAACGAAAATTGGAATTGAATTAGAATAATTAAATATACTAATCTTATTTATTCTTATGTAAGCCGTTAAGTTAGATAGTGAAAATAAATTGGTTCGACCATAACTAATTTTTTAACCAATCATATTTTTTTTCTTGGTTTGGCATAGCAAGTTAGTATGTTGTGCCGATCGAGTTCACCTTTTTTTTTTTTTTACAATTTGTATTAAATTTAAAAGGGGAAAAATTACAAAAGGTGGAAAAAATATTCAATTAAACAAGTATGATTTGCCCACATCATTATGGGTGGCTCATTTCGTCTGGTTGGGGCTTATTCCCCTGTCCCTTTTAGTCCATATATTGCATGGTATTTCTTCTTACACCCCATGGTTTTTTCCTACACCTCATGGTTCTATAGGGTGTGAAGAGACAAAAATACCCTTAATCTCTATCATATTCTCCTTGGTTCTTCCTCGTCTTCTTCTGCTGCCACTCCTCCAGTTGTGTTTTATTCTAATCCTACACAATTTAATTTCATGTTTTTATCACTTAGAAGAGGATCACATTGCATTCTGATGAAAGTTTTTTTTTTTTTGTCTTCAATAATAATTTTTAGACTGTGCAAACGTAATTTTAAAAAAATATATATAAAAAAAATATTTTTTGAATTATACAATTCTAAAGATATTCTCATTATATAATTGAAAAAAAATTAATGAAAAAATGACTTTTAGATTATATAATTCAGAAGTTTTTTCACATTATAAATGATGTAATCTATAAACTTATTTTTCCAAAAAAATAACTTTTGAATTCATCACATTTTAAGAAGTTGCTACTTTAAAGGAAGAATGTCTCAATATTGTCAAATGTAATCTTTGACGAACTCAAAAATTAAGTCTTAACTTCAAACTCCAATAACTAAAATTTAAAATACCAATCACTTATAGATTATGCAAAAATGATTTACGGAGATTTGTTTATGTAAAGAATAATTTTTAGATTATATAATTTGAAAAATATTCTCATATTATACAATTAAAAAAATTTAATGAAAATATGAATTTTAAATTCTAGAATTTTTTTTAAATAAAAAATACTTATCAATTATGCAGTATAAACTTTTTTCTATGCTAAAAAAATAACTTCTCCATTGTGTAATATAAAATTTGTTTAAATCATTGTATTTTATGAAACTACTACTTTAAAGGAAGAATATATCAAGATTATCAAATGCTATCTTTCATCAACTCAAAATTTAAGTTTTAACTTCAAACTCCAATAACTAAAATTTAAAACATCAATTTCTTCTAATTTCAAAAAAAAATAAAAAATAAACAACAACAACGATGCATGTGATAAAATTTAGAAGGAAAAAGAGAAAGGAGAAAGAAGAAATGGCAAGAATGGAGGTTTTGTACCTTATTTTTTAAATGAGAAAAATACAATCTCCTTCTCATACCCGTATCCTCTAAGCATACTCGTGATGTTTATTATTTTTTGTCTACTCTTAAGCCCAAAAATCAAACCAACTTAAGCCTAACATTAACGTTTTCTTTTATTCTCAAACCAACCAAAGCATGAAACAAGTCCCTATTCGAAGTTTGAAACTATACTACATAAAACATTACAGATTAAGCATAATTAATTATCACCTTTGAACTATTACATACACTTAATCGAGACACCAAAAATACAAATATTTACCATAAACATAAATTTATTATTTTATAAAAATGATATAATAAAATTTATAATCAATTAATATTATCAAAAACTATTTTAGATTTAATGGATATTAATTGATTAACAGATACTTATTATATATACTTTAATTAATATAAAGTTAAATTTAATAAAAAAATTATGATTAGAAGGAACGGAGAAAAAGCAATATAATAATATTAGCTAAAATTAGACAATTTATTTTATAATCTATAATTAATTAGTAATAGATAATATAATAGTTGAACCCTTTTTTATATCTACAATTTAAAACAATATTAACAAACATTTCATATTCTCATTTTACCATATTTTAAAATAAAAAATAAATAAATACAAATTATTCATATGATGTAAGTAACTGCGTATCAACAACAACACAGTTGCATAACACACTACAAATTACACATTATCTTTTATGTAACCACTAACGTAAATAGAGTAAATCTAAAATAGAGATTATAAAAATATTTATATACCTAACAACATCTCAAAAGATACAGATATATTATCATAAGATAAAAGATATAGGATAAAAGGATAAAGATATAGGATAAACAATTAATTTTCCATTGATTTCCAACAGACAAATCTCTACCTCTTTATATAAAGACAACCCTCACATGCAATCAATTTTCACATGCAAACAATTTTCACATGCAAAGTTTACTGAGAAGAGGACAGAAGAAATTTTACTACGCAGAAAGAAAGGAATAGCCATCATGTCATTTGAAATCACACGTAAGTTTCAGAAGTAGCAGTTTATGTTCATGCATGGTGATTTAACAATCTCATAATATGAAACTTAACATTTTTTATGGCATATTCAGGACCACTTCACAGCGTGACAGCGTTTGGGATGAACGAGCATATCAGCTACAGCGTTAGGGTTTCTAGCCCCAATGAGCTCACCACTGTGATTCCTGCTGCTATTTTCAGATTCACCATCACAGTTGTTCTTCGAAATGCACCTCGAAGTCCCATACTTTATACCCGTCCTAATCCCATACACAGCCAAATCTTCTTCCAAGAGGGTGCTTCAGATTTCTTGCGCCCACTGTTATCAAGACTCTCATCGCACACACTCTTCGGCGCTGAGACTGTTGACCGAATAGTAGAGATGGTTGCTTCTGCAGTACGAGACATCATCCAGGTTGATGCTGATGCTCCTTCTTCTTCCACTTCTCAACCCCCACAAATTCCAGTGTCGGTGGAAATCACTGTTACTGATAACACCACGCTTGCTGCAAGACAAGACTCTGCAACGCTTGGTTTCGGAATGGTTCCGGCAAGCCAAGAAGCCATTGAAAAGTTGTTGAAGAAAACTAGGGTTGTGAAGACTGAGCGCTGTTCCGTATGCTTGGAAGAACTGGTTGTTGATGATGAGTGCTGCATACTGCCATGCCATCACTGCTTTCATGAAAACTGTATTCTGGACTGGCTACACACCGGTCACACCTGCCCCTTGTGTCGCTACCCTGTGCAAACCCTAAAGATTCGTGATTAGGGTTTTGTAAGAACACTGGTTAAAGAATTTAAAATAGAAAAGATTCTTTTTTCAAATTTACGTTGAAAATCATAGTGAAAAAGTTGTTGCTAATTTGTAATGAGAAATTGCTGTTTTAAAGGTGTAATGAGAAATAACTTCAACATTACATCATCTTTTGAGGAGTTATATATAGTTTTCCTTTACTTCTATTTAAGTTTTTGCAAATTTTGTTTTTTCTGCAAATTCAGTAACTCTATATTTGCTGGTAGCGTTTCTTACTGATCAAAATTTCAGCAGAAAAAAGAAAGAATTAAGCCTCCTAACTTGTTTCTAATTTCCAGTTATACTCGTTGGCATGGCGAACTTGTGCATAGATAGACACAATTACTTCTGGATATAGCAAGGTAAAAATAATAAATAATAATTAATAACTGATTCTATTAAGAAATCTTCAGAGAGTAACTGAATATAGAATGTGCTCAACTTTTTAAGCTTATTATTATATCTATAAATATATATAGGGTCAATCACAAAACAAAAAATACTTTAAAATTCTGATTTATATTTTTATACACTCTATTTCTAAGCTCAAATTGATTATTTTTTATATATCGAAATGCACTATTCCATCGTTTATAATTGAAAAGAATATTTATAAGAGGCCCACACGATTTTTAATAACAAGCTAAGATAGCTTAAGCAGAGATGTGAATCTGTATACCGCAGAAACGACAAGAATGTGTTCGTTTACTTGTCTGCTGTTTTTTTCTTAAGGGCCAATTGCGGTAATTTTGTAATCAAGGATCATTTATGGCTACTCATATAAGTTCAATTATAGTTTGAGTTATTTATCTTTTTGCTTATATTTAGATTTATCTTTTATTCTTTAAACATTTCAATTTACTTTTTATTTTTTAAAAGCGAATCAATTTAGAGTTATCTCGGTTAATAACTCGAACAGATTGATTATTTAATTTCATTTAATAATTATAACTAAATTCAGCTTGTACACGAGACACTTTCACCCGTTTTGTCGCCTATAAACTATGTATGACTTCATTTTTTTAAAAAAGGAAAAAAAGTGAAAAAAAAAAACGAATAAGTTACTCCATAAACATAAACTAATTTGTAGGAACCTTTTGTATATAATTTACCTAAATTCTTATTGTAAATGTGCATAAATTAATTTTAATTTCGTTTTTTCTTATTGTTCTCTCTTCTAAAAATACTAACAAAAAAACTTAGCATAACTCAAAAGGATACTTCTCATTCCTTTGGCATTGCAAATTGAAAAATCATAAAAAGAGATTATGCAATTATCTGAAAAAAATGGGTTCAATAAATAAAAAGGTTAACGGTTCAATTTTTTTTCACTCTCATTTTTATTTATCCAAACAAACAAAATAAAAAATATTTAAATTTTTTTCGTTTTAATTTTATCAAGCCAAATAAATACATTTTTCTTTCTCCTTTAATTTTTTTCATTTACTTCACTTTTTTTATTTTTTATTTCCGATTACATTCTTAATCCAAACAAAACAAAAGTTATTAAATTAGATAATCTCACAAGAATTATCTATTTAATTTATCTAATTTTATATTATAAATTAACTTAGGACATTTCTATTTTTGAATTCATACTCAATTTAATGAATGAAAAGTTAATTTATGACTACCAACAAACCTACATAGAAGAAATTAAGAGAAAATGCACTCAATTAGATACTTTAGTATACGCACAAAAAAAGAAGAAGCTATTTTAAGGTTCACTAATTTGCTTTTCTCTTTTGGAAAAAAATAATCATTATTTTTTTACGATTAGTTAACAAAATTCTTATAGCTAGAAAGGATAAGAGCTACTATTTTTTGTACCATTATCTGTATGCGTGAACTTCTTATCCGTCTCTATGAAATTGAGTTTTAATCTTTTTTAAACTTTGACTAGTTTAAAATAATTTTATGCTATAATTTAAATTATTTATAATAAAATTCAAAAATATAACTTGTGTCTTGATAATTAGTTATTTAGTATGAGTTTTAAGTAGTGTAATTTATATATTACAGCTATTTATTATAAATTTTAATCATATAAAATAAACATTTATCTTTTAAAAAATATTAGAAACCAAAGGATTTGTTTAAAAAAATTGGAATCGAATAAGAATGATTAAATATACGAAAAATATTAGTTTGACACTATTATTGAAAAAAACATCCATTTGATACTGTTTTATATCAATAAAATATTATATATTAATAAAATAATAATATTTTATAATATTTTATACTATCCATTTGATAGTAGTGTTAAATACACTACCTTAAATATACTATACTCTTATTATGAAAATAAATTGGTTCTACCATAGCTAATTTTCTACTATATCATATATTTTTTTCTTGGTTTGGCCTAGCAAGTTAGTATGTTGTGCCAATCGATTTCACCTTTTTATTTCTTTTTACAATCTGTATTAAATTTAAAAGGGAAAAAATTAAAAATGGTAGAAAAATATTGCATAAAACAAGTCTACTATAATGATTTGCCCACATCATTATGGGCTTAGTCTGACTCATTTCTTCTGGTTGGGGCTTATTCCCTTGATCCTTTTCAAACCATATTTTGCATGGTATTTCTTCCTACACCCCATGATTTCTTCCTCCACCTCATAGGGTGTGAAGAAACAAAAATACTCTTAATCTCTATCATCTTCTTGATTCTTCAGTGTTTTCTTTTTCAATCCTACACTAGCTCTCAAGTTTTTTTTTTTCATTATGTAATTTATAAAGTTTTTTTTATGTCAAAAAATAACTCTTGAATTATGTAGTGTGGAATCTGTCTAAATTCATTATATTTTAAGGAACTACTACTTTAAAGGAAGATATCTCAGGATTATCAAATGCAATCTTTAATCAACAAAAAAAATTAAGTCTTAAACTTAAACCTCAATAACTAAAATTTAAAACATCAACGACTTTTATATTATGCAAAAGTGATTTCTAGAATTTTTTTTAACAAAGAATAATTTTTCGATTATGTATTTTGAAGGCATTTCTATATTTTACACTCTAAAAGTTCTTTTTTTATGAATAGATACTTTTTAGATTATGTAATTCAATTTTTTTTATGAAAAATAACTTATAAATTACGTAATTTATATTTCATTATGTTAAAAAATAATTTTTGAATTGTGTAATATAAAATTTGCCAAAATTTATTGTATTTCAAGGAACTATTATTTTAAAGGAAGAATCTCAAGGGAAGAATGGAGGTTTTTGTACCTTATTTTTTAAATGAGAAAAATACAAACTCCTTCTCATACCCTTATCCTTCTAAGCATCCTGGTATTGTTAATTTTGGTTTTATTTTTTTGTCCACTCTTAACCCAAAATCAAACCATCTAAAGCCTAAAATGTTAACCTTTTCTTTTATTCTCAAACCAACCAAACCATGAAACAAGTCCCTATTCAAAGTTTGAAACTATACTACATAAAACATTAAGGCAATTGCTTCCTGTACCCCACATTTGCTTCCTGCACCCATCACTTTATTATAATCCAAGAAATGTTCTTTGCAGAATATTGAAAGGGAGGAGTGGTGTAGGTGGTGCGTTTTGTCGTGGTGGTGGGTGGTGCAAGCTAGTCTTCTCCAAGTGCGTCATCGTAAGGTAAGTTGGTTTTACTTTTTGTATTTTCATTTGGTGTATAATGGGTAGAAGTTTATTGTGAAAATTGTTTTCCGAAATATGAAATGAGTTGAGGGGTGCGTAAATGGGTTACAGAAAATATTTTTTGTATAAGGGAAATTATTTTCTGAATAGAAGGTGTGAGGAGAAGTGGTTACGGAAATAGTTTTTTTTAAAAGGAAAAGTGACTTACATAAAATAGTTTTTGAAAGATAACTTTTCTATTTCGGAAAACATTTTCTGAAAAACAAAAGGTGACTTACGAAAAACCTTTTCTATAAAAGACTTTCTAACAGTCAATTTCACATTTTGGAAAATGTTTTTCAAAAATTATTTTTGAATTTCGAAAAATTATAAAATTATTCGGAATTGCTTTTGAAACCTCTAAAATTAATTCCAAAAAACTAAATCCAAAAGTCACTTTTACATCTCTAATATTCATTCCGGAATATCATTTCGGAAAGTTAATTTTACATCTCAAAGATAATTTTGGTATTTTCAAAATATGATAGGATGCAGGAAGCAGAGGGCGCTGGAAGCAATTGCGAAACATTAAAGATTAAACATAACTAATTATCATCTTTGAACTATTATATCGACACACCAAAAATACACATAGATTTATTATTTTATAAAAATTATATAATAAACTTTATAATCAATTAATAATATAAAAAACTATTTTAGATTTAATGGATATTAATGGATTAATAAATACTTATTATATATACTTTAACTACTATAATTAAATTTAATAAAAAATAATGATAAGAACGAACGGAGAAAAACAATATAATAATATTAGCTAAAATCAGACAACTTTTTTTTATAATTAATAATTAGTAATAAATAATATAATAGTCAATATTATATAGATTTAATAATATTAACTTTTTTTTATAATAACTTTTTTATAATAAATACAAATTATTCATATAATATAAGTAACTGCGTATCAACAACAAAACAGTTGCATAACACACTACAAATTACACATTATCTTTCATGAAATTTAAATAAATCTAAAATATAGATTATAAGAATATTTATACCTAACAAAATCTTGAATAATATAACCCTTAACTTATAAAATATAATGCATCACATTATCAAAAACATAAAAGATATATTATCACAAGATAACAGATATATCATCAACAGATAAAAGATATATTATCAACAGATGAAAGATATAGGATAACCAATTAATCTTCCATTTATTTCCAACAGACAAAGACAAATCTCTCGCTCCTTATATAAAGACAATCTTCACATGCAAATTTACTAAGAGGCAAATTTCCCATTCTGGTGCAATTTGTAAGCTCAGGTAAGTTTCAGAACTAGCAGTTTATGTTTATCCATGGTGATTTAAAAATCTCATAGTATGAAACTTAACATTTTTGATGGCATATTCAGGACCAGTTTACTGCTACAACATGACAGCGCCTGGGAGGAACGCGGGTATAAGCTACAACGTGAAGGTGTCTGGCACCAATGAACTCACCACTCTGATTCCTGCTACTATGTTCAGATTCACCATCAAAGTTTTTCATCAAAATGCACCTCGAGTTCCCATACTTGATACCCCTCCTACTCTCGTACCCAGCCAAACCTTCTTCCAAGAGGGTGCTCCTGATTCCTTCCGCCCACTGTTATCAACACTCTCATCGCACACACTCTTCGGCACTCAGGCTGTTGACCGATTAGTAGAGATGGTTGCTTCTGCACTTCGAGAGCTCTTCCGGGTTGATGCTCATGCTCCTTCTTCTTCCACATCTCAACCCCCACAAATTCCTCTGTGGGTTGTAATCGAAGTTATTGATAACAGCATGCCTGCACCAAGACCAAACTCTGCAACGCTTGGTTTCAGAATGGCTCCGGCAAGCCAAGAAGCCATTGAAAAGTTGTTGAAGAAATCTAGGGTTGTGAAGACTGAGTGGTGTTCCGTGTGCTTGGAAGAACTGGTTGTGGATGATGAGTGCTACACACTGCCATGCCATCACTGCTTTCATGAAAAATGTATTCTGGACTGGCTACATTCCAATCACACCTGCCCCTTGTGTCGCTACCCTGTGCAAACCTAAAAGCTTCATGATTAGGGTTTTGTTAAGTACACTAGTTAAAGAATTTAAAATAGAAAACAGTTTTTTTAAAAAAAATTACGTTGAAAATCGTAGTGAAAACATATATTAGTAAGAATTTCTAATGAAAAATTGCTGTTTTAAACTGGTTGAGTGACATTCATGTAAATTGTTTTGACTTTAAGTAATTACTATGACGGATTATTTGGATTTTTTTTTTCACCCTATTGTCTAAAATGAGTAAAAAAATAATAATTTTTTTATTAAAATGGGTAAATCTGTGTCAGTTAGATAAGATTTCAAGTGACATAATGACGACGCATTTGTCACTAAACCAATTTCTAATTATTTAGCTTAAGTTTAACAATTAAAAAATTAATAATAATAATAATTAAAAATTAATAATAATAATAATAATAATAATAATAATTAAATAATAATAATTAACAAAACTGTAAAAAAAATTAAGGCATTCAAATTTATTTTAAATTAAAACAAAATAATATAATGATAATAATAATAATAAGAATAATTTTAATTAAATTCATATAAATTTAATTTAAATGATAATAATAATAATATAATGATTATTTTTAAAGAAATAATAATAATATTTTGACAAATTTAATTAAAATAATAACAATAATTATTATTATAATAATAATAATATGATAACTTTTATATTATAATAATAATATAAATAAATTTTAAATCAAATTATTAATTTATTCTTATTATTATTATATTATTTTGTTTTAATTTAAAAATAAATTTGTGTGTTTTAATTTGATGATGCTAGTTTATTATAATGTGATAAATAATTAATACTACAATGATGTTTAGAGCGTCTGTTTATTAACACTCATGGTAAGTAAAAGCATTAATGGTAGTGACTTGTAATGTCACTTTTATTTGACCAATCTCAAATTATGTCTAGCTGGAAAGATTTCTTAATTTGAAATCCCCTACCTAGCTAACAAGATTTGTTTATTTTGATAAAAAATAATTTTTTACCTATTTTAAATATTTGTGTGAAAGGTTGTCGTTGATTGTTTTATTGAATGGATTATTTTGGTTCATATTTGTGTCACCAAAACGCAGAAATATCTAAATTATTTATTCTGACCACATGCATGTCGTGACTACAAATTTAGTAAAAGTAGATTGAAACTTCAACATTAGATTCTCCATCTTTTGAGCAGTTATATATAGTTTTCCTTGACTTCTTGAGTTTTTGCAAATTTTGTTCTTTCTGCAAATTCAGTAACTCTATATTTGCTAGTAGTGTTGCTTACTGATTAAATTTCAGCAGAGAAAAGAAAGAATTAAGCCTCCTAACTTATTTTTAATTTACAGATATATTCGTTGGGATGGGGAATTTGTGCATGCACAGACACAATTACTTCTGCAATTACAATACATAAATATACATGTTTTCTTTACACAAATCACACACAAGATTATCCTCAGAGAAGATACAACACACGATTTTCAATCAAGGAACAGGGTAACATTGCTTAACCAGAGATGTGAATCTATATACAGCAGAAATGCCAAGAATATGTTCGTTTACTTGTCTGGTATTTTTTTTTTTTTTTGAAGGTTCAATTGCGGTAATTTTTTTAATCAAGGATCATTTATGGCTACTCATATAAGTTCAATTATAGTTTCAGTTATTTATCTTTTTGGTTATATTTAGATTGATCTTTTATTCTTTAAACATTTCAATTTAGTTCTTATCTTTTTAAAAGCGAATCAATTTAGAGTTATCTCGGTTAAATAATTCGAACAGGTTGATTATTTAATTTCATTTAATGATTATAACTAAATTCAGCTTGTACACGAGACACTTTCACCCGTTTTGTCGCCTATAAACTATGTATGACTTCATTTTTTTAAAAAGGAAAAAAGTGGAAAAAAAATACGAACAAGTTACTCTATAAACATAAACTAATTTGTAGGAACTTGTTGTACATAACTTACCTAAATTCTTATTTTAAATGTGCATAAATCAATTGTAATTTCGTTTCTTCTTCTTCTTCTTATTCTCTCTTCTAAAAATACTTAACGAAAAAACTTACATGAACTCAAAAAGGATACTTTTCATTCCTTTGGCATGGCAAATTGAAAAATCATACAAAGAGATTATACAATTATCTAGTGATACTTGTTTAACATATTTAATGGTAAAAAAAAGAACTACGTCGTTGCACCTTCAGCCAAATAACAGGCAGAACATCCGTGAGTTCTCCCTCCCAGTCGTGATATTTGCTGTATATTATACCCTTGATGTTTTTTACAGCTTGTCAGACTCTAAACGCCTGAATGGAACAGTTGCTGCAGTAACTGCTCGCCCTCTTCTTTAATTTACAGATACAAAACCTGCTTGGTCGGTAAGAATGAGTAAATAAACATACTCCTAGAGCTGAATGGCAGACGCAGACATTCTAAGAGCAGCAAAAAAATTCTCCAGCACTCCATTTAACCATTAAGAAAATGAGAATCTTGAGAAAAGAGATAGGGCAGATCCTGAAGCATCACTTGCAGGTGTTGGTGGAACTTCTGTTGAGTTTTGATATGCCTGTTGACACTTCTGCATCTGCACTCACGATTAGATGCAGAAAATTGCTTCATTTTTGGTCACCAACAAAATAGAACTTTTGATTTTACAAAAAGTTACGGCACTAAAAGAAATTGCTGTATCATTAAACAATTAAGAAAAATAACTTTTGATATTTCTAAGAGACGCCATTTTAAATTATATCAGAAACTTTGTAAGGCCACATTGTAGATTAGCCTTTGTTTCAGTGGAGCACATTTAGTCTTATCCTAAAAGAATTGGAAGTTACTTCAGAGTGATTTCCAACGAAAAAACCCTTAATTTTAATGTTTGAGATGTAAGCACTTTACAGAGTGCACCCCTTTACATTAAACACTTTCATTCCTACCCATGAAGTCTTATCTTAAGATGCAAAGTAGAAGATGACAAAATTACCTCTTCTGGACTAAACTGAAGCAGCATTCCAATAACTGGAAGCAATACCTCAACTTCACCTGGTCAAATAAAATATTAACATTAATAGCTTGTCAATCTAGTTAATTGATATAAAAAAGATAAAAAGAAGGATTGCTTTATTTTGTTTTCAAAATTCACACCAGTCTCAAGCAGCTTTAAGATAACATTCTTCAAATATGTCATATCTACACCTTCCCTTTTCTTTGATCTTTCCATGTTGCGAAGCTCAGTCTTTAACATTGCCTCCTACAGTTAGAACATTTGGAAATTCATAAGCCTAGATTTTCATAAACAAAAACAACGAAAGTGTTATCCCACTTGGAGAGGTCGACTACATGGATGATTCAACACCATTCGGCTAGGTTTCCATAAACGTGTAATTAAAATAAAATAGTTCTAAATGAATGCTCAATTATCTGTTTATTTTTCAAGTAAAAAATGATATATCAACAGAAAAATCTGCTACCTAAAAATTGCAATCAATACAAACAAGTACTATCTGAAGACCTTCCCCTCAGAAAAGGACCTCCTAAATTTATGGGATATTAGAGACAGGGAGAAAAAGGAAAATACAGAGACTAAATAATTTGAATTTGATATAATACAATGTATTATTATGTGAAACATAAAGTAATAATCTTTATTTATTCTAGTATTAGATCATAATCCTTAAGAAATCTGAAAACTAATCCTATGAGGTAGTCTAAGATACTCTAAATAATTCTTAAGACAAAAGCAAGATATTAAATAATATTTTTTCCATATGTCCTAACACTCTCCCGCCAAGCTATAGCCTACTAAGATTTAAGGTTGTTACAAATAAGCCCTTTAAATAGAATCTCAGGTCCACCAAACATGCTGTTGGTTTAGACCCAGACCATCTGATGTTCATCATGATGTTCTATTTCCATTGACAATCATTCAAGTGAGTTCTTTTCGCCAGTGAGTCATACAGTGATGAATTTGTTGTGATCCATAGTGGCCTCGTTGTGAATTGTTGTACTAATGATGATTTCTCCTATCACACTGATATAGTGACAAGTCATGAGTTGATGAATTCCTGCCTTGGTCATGTAACATTCTAACCAGCTCTCTAGGATGATATCAGCTCCACCAAACAATGTGAAGAAGTGATTGTTTGGGACTGAAGACTGGAAGGGCAGTAGTGTCTAGGACTAGAGAACATGGCTGAAGCAATGTCTAGGGCAAACTTTGGTCAGATCGCAGTTGGGACAAGAATCAATGGGATTAGATTGTGTTCGAAATTAGTCATTAAAAAAATTGGTAAATATCTAGAACCAATAACATGGTTGTCCAAAATCAAATATTGTACTTGAGATCAAGATCAAGGATAATAAAGCTAAGGCCAGAATGCGTCTGGATATGACAACAGAGAGAAGATAACACCAAATAGCACTGAAAATGTAAAGAGGATACTTTTGGGACAACGACAATGGCACTAATGAAGGGTGTCTCAATTGTCTTGTAACAAAGGCCAATGAATTAAATTACAATCAAAACGTGACGATTGAATAGTTACGCTTTTTAATTAAAAAGAATTGCGCTCTGACTATTAACAGTAATTTTTTTTTGTCTAGTGGTAAATCTAACAACTAGTATCAAAGTTAAGGTCACAGGTTTGATTGTAAATGGGATAATTACTAAGGGGAAGATTGTATCAATGGTCTCGTAACGAGATGAAAGTCAGGTAGGTTATGTCATAATCGAAGAGTTTGTTTCCTAGCAAAACAATTATTAAGGAGGAGATTAATGTAGTGTGCATCAATTGTCCGTGGCTAAGGCCAAACAGATTAAATCACAATCGAATTGTGGTACTTAACTGCTACACTCGTAAATAGAAATAGTTACACCTTGACTATTAGTTATAACTTTTGGTCTAATGGTAACTGTTTGATCAAATAGATCCAAGGTCGGCACTACAAAAAGTAAGGCAAAACACTGACTGGATGCACTGTTACATACGCCGAATAGGGACAATGCTCATGGAAATTGTGTTGGAGTAATTGCATGGTTGGATAGATGAAACCAGCGGGGTTTAGGCCAGACTGAGAGGTGACTCTGATCTTGCGGTCAGCAACCTTAACTGGTGATGACCAGTGGAAGAGGTGGCTGGAAAAGCAGCAGAAGGTGACCAGAAACGTATGACAGACAATAAAAAAAATGCAGCATGATAGAAGCAGGAAAGGGTCATAAATGGTGGCAGTCTTGGCAAAACAATAGTGGCAGTGACAAAATGGGAGGTTTAAACTTGCAGGAATGAGGACGTGATAGGAAAGATGAAAAAAAGCTCTCGGAATTTCAGGAAACTCAACAGTGGAGTAGTGATAAAATAAGTCATAGAGGATGCTATTGCTCTAATACCATGTAAAAGTTAACAGTTTTTAGGTATATAGGGGGGAAAAAGGGAGGAAAATACCAAGGAATGTTTTGATTTCTATTTCCGAAAAATGTTATAGTTTCTAAAAACTGAAAAATACGAAAACTTGTTTGGTGTTTTGCTTTTCAAAAACAGGGACCAGAACGTACAGAACTAAAGGCAATAAATAATACAGGAAGGATGTATGATGCCACTTCAAAAGCCAGCCCAGTCAATGTGTATATTTCAAATTGGGTCTATTTGTTAGTTTCAGGGATCATAAAAAATGATGTTGATACAGTATTGGCTCTGACCTTGCTGAGAATTTGCCCAGAGACTCCATGGATTATGGAAAACAGAGGAAAAGGATGACAAAACATAACCCAGATGTTCTGTTTTTCAGTTTTTAAAACACCTGTTTTGGTAACAAATTTCAAAATTTAATAGAACTAATTAGAAAAATAAGTGTTGAGAAGTGTACAATTGTTTTAGAAATAATTTATAAAACCATAAAGTGATAGGAGAATCAAAAAGCCCCTACATATTCTAAGATTAATATTAACTTGCATTACGTGACGTATTAATATATGGTACAAAAACAAAATGTACCAACCCTTGTATATAGTAACATTATACCACAATCCTAACTAAGCATGGAAACAAATCATGAGATAATAAGGAAATACAAAAATCAACCTTAGGCAATAAAAAGTAAATATGGAAACTAATACTGACATAACCTAAGATGCTCTAAATCACCCTTAACATAAAATAAAGATATTATTAGACAGTTTTCAATGTTATAGCAAACAATTGCAAAAGACAAAACTTTCTAAGAAGGGCTACGAGTTTTTCAATCCTGAAGTGCCTAAGGATTGTCAGATCAATTGCTGAAGACTGAATTCAGTCAACGAACAATTTGATTTTTTCCACCTATACACCTTATGTTATTGATTATAAAACAGTGATACTTTAAGTTGCTTCACATATCCGTATTCAACACCAGCACTAGTGAATACTTTACCTGTTAGGAATTAGATCAGTCAAATTCAAATTCACTGCAGAGCGTCTATCACAGAAACAGAGACAATAACAGAGAAACCCACAAACGTAGCAGGTAGGAAGTAAACATAATCAGCAGAACAAGAAAAGAATCACACACAGAAAATTAACGTGATTCAATTAAAGTATTAACAAATTTCAATCTACATCCACAAAAGAATTTACTATTATATGAGATTACAACTTCACAGATTCTCTCACAACAAACTCCAACTCAACCATTAATTTCATATGATGATACAAAGGTTATATTTATACAGCAATACAACTATAACTAACACATGAAACACGCCTAAACTAACGAAGAATATATGCGAACAATGTTTCTCATTACTAATTATACGATTTCACCATAAGGTCTAGAGGCTTCAGTAGACACTAAGAGACTAGACAATATATTGAAACCATCTACCACATAAGAAAAGCTACATATCAAACATTAGATGGTCTAGCAAGTTAGATGGTTTAGGAACTTTTAGACAAGATTTTACAGAGTTAATCTTCGCATCACCAAGACATATATGTGAAGCATCAAACATCGATGCCCTTAAAAGAAGTTACGAAAAACAAATACCACTACAGGAGACACATAAGCATGTATAATATAGAAGTATATCTCCTCGATGAACCAAAAAGAGTAATTGTTTTTGTGAATGACAACAAGACAGGAATGAGATTGATATTTTTCCCATTTTTAAGACATTAAAAAGTGATTTATGATGACATTGATTTATAACCGTAATTTTGATTTTAGTAATGTCCAAGAAGTATATTTTTAATCTGTTTGTGTACCGTACATGTACTGTATCATACATATTTTTAGAATAATTGTATAGGCATATGTATACGCATAACATATTTAAGCACAGTAAAGCACGCCATTAGCAGCATAAATTGGCCCTCCAAGTCTGTCCCTTGACACTATAAAAGGTAATTTTTTCCTTTCACAAGTGTCAAGGGAATCTATGATGTAAAATCAGAATAGAAATTTCAACTTTAAATAAATCTAGAAAACTAGTCCAGCAATTAACGAACAATCACTGGCCTCTTAGAGACATTTATGACATTTTCATACGGAAATACAATTACAAAATTTTGGCACATATAAATACCTGTTGGTTGTGGAGACGATTCTCACGTTCAAGCTCCTCAATTTCTTCCTAAAACACCAATATTATATTATATAGTATTACAAATGAAAGGGAGATGACCAGATGGGTGATATGAGATAGATGTTCTAAAAATGTCAAGACATACTTGAAGAGCTAAAATATGACGCTGTGACTGTGCTAACTCTTCCTCTCTCTGCGCTTGTTGTCTAGCCAAAAGCTGAAATTATGACAAAATATTTATTGAAAAGCAGATGAAATGATAGAATCTAAAAAATACTAAATACATGCAATAGAGTCTGAAAGAAAATAGCTTTGTATATTTTTAATAAAAAAATCTCTCCCAAACTTCCAGAACATTCTCCCCTCCAAAAAACTAATAGAGATGGTGAGATCACTAAAACAGTTGTATTTTCTCTCAAATCTGACCAAATTGCTATGCACTACTTCCAGAAAAGGAAAAAAAGAAAACAACAAAACATTACAGAGACAAATGGTTTAAAAGGAAAATTGAGAATGAAAAGTGCTGTACCAGAATTTGCTGTTCTGCAGCCGAGGGGCTTAAATTTGTTGAATCCAATTTATGCAAGGCTGTACATAACAGTTGAAGAAAGAAATGTCACTCACCACCCCTAAATGTTTGACTTGTTAAAGCATTTAGCAACAATATGATAAAATATTCGTAACATTGAAGAGATGCTTAAAAGAACTTTGCAAGTGGAACAAATTCCGTCATACTAAAAATAAATTAATACCTGTTGTGTTATAATCATTTTGATCGACCTGAAATCATTTGACAGCATTGTGAAAGCAGCAAAATGAATATACCAGGCCATGAAAATGAGTACAGGATCAATCTCTTAAATCTCATGATATTGAAAAGGTGATAAAAAACATACTAGTGGTCTTGATTGAAGAGACTGACGAAGATTCTTATTTTCATCCGAAAGTCTGGATATTTCATAGTCTTTCTCCTCTATCATTCTGTCAGCAAGATCATGAAATGAAGCATGCTCTTCCTAAAAGTTATAGATTCAATTAGCACAAGAGACAGGAAATGGGGAGTCCAAGCACAGGTTTAATGATATGAGATTACCTTCAGTTTTTTATATCGCTGTTTGAGCTCTTCCAATTCCTTTTGCTTATCTTTTGTGGCAGTTGCTTCATTTTCAGCCTTCATTGCCTCACATTTGACTGCAAAGTTTAATCTCAATTAACATCTTATACCAAATTCATACAGATAGGAGAATCAAAGGTATAAGCAACTATTTAACCAAGCAGCAGAGTGTATTACTTCTCCATGTTTCTTCTACATTTTGAAGACTTAGTCCCCATTCCTCTTTCTCTTTTAGGTGCTGCGCATTAACTGAGTCAAGCTTTATTTCTAAGCTCCTTATCTGTTGCTTGACATTTTCAAGGGTTGTGTCTCTGACAATCATAAAATGAGAGGTCGTGACTGTTCCACACTCAACAGCAAGAAGGGAATTACTATAGTTTATCTACCTTTCTACCCAAACAATAGGCACAAATCAATGACATATGCAAGTTTTTCACAAAATCAGTTACTTGTGATTCATCTTTTCCTTCCAATTATATCTCATAATTATGTAGTATTCAAAATCAGGCAAACAAACCCATAAAGATTTGTCAATATATAAGACACCTTTCTGCAAGTTCTTTCTCATGATTAGCCATAGCAGATTGAAGATCTTGAAGAACTTTATCCCTTTCTTCTGTTATCGATAATACTTCATTTTCAACCTCCTGAAGAAAATTAAGAATGTAAATGTTGATTGATTTATATACGTTACTTGAACAATGTCTTTTATAAAGCACTGATAAAATGTACTTTCAGAGTTTCCTCTAGAGCTTTGAGTTGTTCAGAATCTTTAGCAGCAGCCAGTTCAGCATCTTTCTTTTGAAGAAGTGCATGTGCTCGAACTTTGTATGAAGAAAATTCCTTCTCTAGAGAGCTGATCTGCAGTGGCACAAAAACCCACGTCAAACATCAGATACGTAGCTTTGTAAATGATTTATCTTGTCTTTATGTCTGCTGCCAAGGAATTAATCAACGACCATTTAAGGGATAACACTATTTTTTCAATTATAGACTGCGTCGTTATGAGATATAAAGAGATGAAAATATCAGATTCTTTAAAGAAATAACTGTCTTGTCATCCTACTAGTGTCAAATCTATGACAGAGCAACACAAACCTCAAACTGCATCAAGTTACTATTACTGAACAATACCAGATACAACTTAGAAACAGGATTGTCTCTAGAACATTGATTCTATATGACATCACATTATCACATAACATACTTTATAATTTAAATAAGAAAATATTCTAAAGCTCAATAAAACTCTTTAAGCTACAAGAACAAGCTATAGATCAGCATTGATTTAATTTGTTTAATTTACTCCCAGCTTATTAGTAACGGAAGTTTAATTAGAACCTCTTTTTTGGCAGCCAACAATTCTACTTCTTTCATATTGAGGATCCTTGTTTGTGCGGATAACTCTGATTCCAGCTGACCTGACAATTGTCAAAAGCATAAATAAGCATATTAAATTGAATGAGAAAGCTTATAGAAGGATCAAAATGTACTTCTTATTTTGGCTACTTCAACTTCAGCACGTATGCAGTTGCTCTCTGCCATGTCGAGTTTTGCTTTAAGTGCCTGAGAAGCAGTTTCCCAGCTTTCCCTTTCTTTTTCCTGAACACACCACAAATCAAGATTAAAGCAACCATATTACAAAAACAGTTCGGTATTAAGTTAAGAAACAAAACGACCTCCAAATTTCTAAACATTCCCATTTCTCTTCAAATACTCCTCCTTTTTGCTAGGCAAAAACCAATTCCAATAAAAGGCACCCCAGATGGTTAAAACCACAATTTTTGTTCCACTTGTAAAGGGAAAGAACATTTATTACAATTAAATTAACATATGTAAAAATAGAAGACCATTCTCAGAAAGATAAATCATAGAGGAATTTAATTAAGTGATTGAACATCTAAAATAACTGTTTCAGTTAACTAACTTCTGAGAAGTCAATGCACTATGGGCAACTTCATTCCCGATTGTACAAGCATAATTTTAGTGGAAAGATCAACCCAAATAATTAGTTAAGGAAATCATTTATCCATTTCAACAAAATTTACGCTGAAGTAAATGCATCTTAAATTTGCATAAAAATTGTGATCGATAAATTACAATTCTAGATGCTTCCGTGTCTACGACACACAAAAATTGATGAGTAGATTAAGTTACCAAAACGCTCCTAAATAGTTATTTAGTTGTCTATAGTGACATAGACACAATAAATAACGAGACATCACACACAATAAAATAGAAGCTTCATTGTCTAAAATAAGTCACATATTATGAACTTTTCGCAGTTTTATTCTCTATTGATTTTAAAATTGAATTTATGCACTATTGAACTGATTTTGTACATTGTTTAAATGTAAACGTCAAAAATGTCAGTTATACGCATAATATCATAACAAACATTCTTGGTTTAGGAAAAGGGAGAAAAGGAATAGAAATCAACAAAAAGTGGAACACTAATTTACACATTCAGAAGTCAGGAGGACCATACATGCTCCTCTTTTAGGTGAGAAAGCTCCCCCTTCACACTTTCCACCACTGCTCTGAGTCGTGCTGCTTCCCCAGTTGATGCTGCTTCCATCTCTGCAATTCTGGATTCTTTTTCTGCAACTAGAACCTGGAGGCATTAGTGGATTGAGCAAGGTCAGGTCATCAGCTGGAAACTTCTGACATGTTCAGTAGCACATTTACTTATATGTGAACTGACTGGCACCACTTAATCAACCAGAAAATAACTTTTATTCTTGTATTACAACTCTTTTAATTATCTATAAAACTAGCCCATTGACTGCAAACTTATCGAGAGAATTTAACTTCTTAAATATGCAAGACATGATGTGCTACACATGCACGCAAATTTTATATGAATTGTTGAATTGAAATTTATGTTAAATATTCAAAGCAAAAAATACATGCTAGACAATAACAAATTTGTAGCTGATGCAGCTCATCCTCAAATGTCTCCAAATCAGATTAGTTCAAGGCCTAGTAACAGCTTAAAAGGAAGCTTATAAAATTAGATTGGTTGGTGGTTTCTGATCCCAAAACCCACCTATAAATGGTCTGGTCACCTTAAGCCCTAGCAGGCATTTACTTAAAAGAAGCTGCTCACTAAAATAGCTAACACTTAAGACTGAAAATATTAAAAAAAAAAAGACGAGCTTAAGAGCTTGATTATCTCTTAGCTGATCCTTGTTATTTATGGAGGAAAATTACATCAGGAATACCATGAGGTACAAAAAGAAAATACATCAAGAACAAGAGGTACAAGAAAAGCTATATCTAGGTAAAGAATGCTAATAAGAAAAACAACAATTTAGGGCAGACTACTTCACACTAACCATAAACTTAAAAAACAGCTATATATGAATAAATCATTAAAATTTGGAAAGCAACACTCCTTCAACGAGCTCATGGAGCACAGTTTTCAACTCAGAAAAGCGTCTACATCAAGTATGGAAAAAGCTCATGATCATTGAACTCACCTGCAGTGAAGAAATGGATTCAGTTGCCTTACTTCTGTCAGAGAATGCATCATTAAGTTGAGCCTCCAAACTCTCTATATTCTGCACAAAAAAAGCCATTGAGTTGAAGCCAAAGCACAGCTAGATTCTAAATACAGAGAACAGATTATAGAATTAACATTTCATTCAAATATATATGGATATATAAGGATATGGTGTCCTCCAAAAAGATAAAGAATGAAAACAGTCAGCCAAAAATGCTAGAGCACGTGTACCTTTTGATGCTTAGCTGAGAGCTCAACTAATGCAGCTTGCCTTTTTTCTTCAGCGGCCTGAAGCAACCCTCTCATATCTTCCAACATCTGAGTTATCAATTTATTCAAGGAACATAGTTATATATAACCACTTTTAAATGGTTGCCACCAAATGAACATATACAAAAGTTTCATCACAGTTATTACTGCAGACAAAGGTGACAATAATAGGACTCAGTCCAGAACACCATGCAAAGGAATGGGGTAGACATATGATCCAATGAAAAGGCAAACATGAATATACTTTGGCCTAAATGTAATTCTGTACTTGAGAAACAATTTGGGTATACAATTCAGTTTGCTAAGTATTAACAAGTCAAATGCAAAGCCTCATTTATTTAGTTTACAGTCATAAATAGAAAACGCAGTTAAGTTACATACACAAACATCCACATGAGACGATCATAATCAGACATCATCAAGAAACAACACGAATAAATATACAGGAGATATAATATCGGATTAGGTTATATATACATGTGAAGATCCAAATGAAATAAACACTTCAATAATGAAATGAAGAAAGTATGTGTACCTGCTCCTTTTCTGCAAGTGACTGTTGCAATACTTCAATAGCACTCTCTTTAGGTTGCAATGAACGCCTTAAATCTTCAATGGTATCTCGAAGACTGGGCAACATAGATTTTTACATCAATAATTACAAATGGGTGTTAGAGTGAGTATATACATAGGGTCTGATTGTACAAGTTTCTCTATAAGGATTTCTGAGAGAAAAATACAAAGAAAATGAAATTGTCTTCTCTGTAAGTTAAAATTAGTTATGCATAAACTAATTCGTAGAAGCTTTCTTATGTAACTTCTACAGATTTTTGTTTTAACTTGTGCATAAACTAATTTTAACTAATTGAAAAGTCAATTTCATTTTTATCTTTATATTTTTCTCTCTTAGAAATCCTTATGGAGAAACTTGTCCATGCAGGTACACAATCTATAGTGGAGTGGAGTCTAATCTCATACCTTAGTTATGAAATACTATAGTATATTTATAACAAACATTCTTATGGAATAACTAATCAATATGGAACAATGAACCCAACACATAAGACAAAAAAACACTACCTCGAATGCATGTGTGCCTTTCTTTGCATGTCATAATTAAAATTTAAAATGAAAAGAAGTCATGCATGAATAAAAAATGGGGTGAAATGAAAGCTGGTAGAAGTTGGTGTGCTTAGACCATTGCAGCACAAATAACCTTTAAATGAGGTGTGGATGACCTATTACAAGCACAAATTATTATTTCTCATATCATTCCTACAGCATAAATAATTGAGAAAATAACTTCTCATGAAACACAACTAAAGATGAACAAGTTTCCAACTAATGGATGTACTCATCAATCATCATGATGAAGAGCAAATTGGTTTCCTTACTTGTTGTTTGCACTTCTTAGTTGTTGTCTATCACCATCCATGGCTTTCAATGCCTCATTTGCTTGCTTCCTAGTACGCTCTAATTCCTGTTGCATTGCTACCTGTTGGGATGATGCTCGCTCTGCAATTTCATTCACCTCAGAGAAACGGGCCTCAAGATCATCTTTTTCCTATGAACGAAATTTCTCAAGTAAGACTAAACACATAAATAAATCCAGTGAAGTGCCATTAGAGTGTAAGTTGTTTCAATGGATTTTGCTGAAGCACTAAACAAGAACTTCATCACTTAGTGTGCTTACATAAGAATTCTGGGTTTAGAGTTCATCATTAAAAGACAGCCAATATATTCTCATTACAAAATTTCTATCATAAGAGAGTAATACCATTTACACAAACTATTAATTAGGCTACACTGCACAAATTTTAGAGGGAGGGGTGGGGGAGCTTATGTTTGGCCACTAGATCAGCAGTTTGTGATAAAAGATTGGATAAGTAGTACTGCTTCTAGAAAATATACACAATATCAGCATAAAAAAATTAAAAAGAAGAAAATAATGTAAAATCACCTTTTGAATTTCTTGAATGCGCTGTTTTGCTCGCTTGTGAAGTCTATTAAACTTGGAGTCAAGTTCAGAATATTTCTCATCGCGCTCTTTTATTTCTTGGTCCAACTTCGTTTGAGCTACACAAGAAAAAGTAATGCAATATGTTTATTCTACGGAAGATAAAGCCGTTTAGAGCAATGCTAATTCTCTTTAGCCTATATGATATCAGGAGCCACTAAACATATTGTTTATATTTATATCATTCTTAAACTGCAAGAGGAAAAATAATTGAATCTGTAGGTGAAGGACTTTGTTTAGAGCCAAAACTGGCTTCCAAACAAGTAATAATACAAAAGTAATATTTAATTTAAGTCAATTTTGTTCATTTATAATTGATAAATCACTCTCGCTGTTTAACAAAATCATAACCAGACCTTCTGCAAGCTTTTCAGAGAGCTCTTGGCCCTTTGCTTCTGCCTCTGAGTATGCCAATTGAAGATGCTTCAAAGCCTCCTCTGATGCAATTCTTGTTTGCTTTTCTTCAAGAAATTCTTTATTTAACAACTGTATTTTTTCCTTTAGTTCTTTCACAATGTCAGAATCCCCATCTTCTAAGCCACCAACTCTTTTCTGTATACTAGAATCACTATGTACACTGTTTACATTTTTAAATCCCTCAAACTGGGACTTCAAGTAGTCATTCTGAAACCTGAGCTCCATGACCATTTGAAGAAGCTGATCGTCAGTATCAGCAGGACCTTGATTGCCATCAGACAATCCATTTTCCAATAGAATAGTCCCATTGCTTCCATCTTCGTACTGATGATCCGCATCAGGCAAATGCTCCTCAGGTCTAACAGAATCTTCCGCGTGAGTGTCCATCATTCCACCAGTATCCCCTTCACCCGATGCAATCAACCACTTGCAACACAAGTCTTAACCAGCATAAGCTGCAATTGGAAATTCAATAACCATGATGAACACACTATGTTACGAAATACAGACACAAACTTTCAACCGCGTATTGATTCATAATCACTTAAAGATTTACACATTAAAGCGCATCACATCCTCACGCAAGTACTAATTAAAGCTTCAATCACAAATTCCAAAGGCAAATGGAGCAATAAAACATTTCAATTACTTCCACTTGAACATTGAGATGCTCCACACATGAAAACACATAAAATCGAATTAAACACGATTTTTCACCATAAGAAATAAACAGGTTACGTAACCAGCTACATAAAACGTAAAACAGAGCTAATTTTGGCGCATTTGATTCTCTTCCTAAAATACATTGTGATGCGTGCAACGGAATTGGAATTCAATGCGAAACAAGTAACTCGTTGAATTAGGAGAAATCTCCAAGAGTGAAGGTTCCACAATTGAATGTACCTGAGTGTGGGGAACCTGTGTTACAGAATGAAGGATAGACAGAATCTGGCAAATAAACGACGCTGAATCGATTTGAACGCGGGAAGCGCCGGTGGAGGTGAGATCGCCGGTGGCAGAATGGATCTCACGCCGGCGTGCACGCGAAGGAGAGCAGAAAACGTTGCCGTTTCACGATGTCCCAGACACTGACTCTTACGAACTTCGGAAGAGGATTTGGATCCAGAATAATGATGTAATATTTTGATTCGACGAGGGTATTTGAGTAATATGCTCGTACTGGTTTTGAGCGTTTAGAAATTATATGATTTAGATTAAAATGTATTTATGACACTTACATATTTGTAATAAAATAAATATTTGATAAAAGAAATATTACATTTAAATACTCAAAAATCATTTATGAGGAAAAACTAGGCCCAAAAGAAAAGGTTAATAATGAGAAGGAGTACACTTCAAATACTATTAGTTTATTTTTGGAAAATGTATTGAATTAAACAAGATATAAAATGAAAAACACACAAAAATAGAATAATTATAATACTTTATTTAAGTTTGCGCTTATTTTTAGTAAAAATTACTAGTATTTTATCCTTGTATTACAATGAAAACATATTTTTTATGACTACAAATTATAATAAATAATACTTTTAAATATGTGAATTACATTATATTTAAAACATATAAGACATAAATAAAAATATAAAACATGAATACCATTATAATTATAATAAGTAATTTATATTGTTATTTTTAATAAGTGATATTTTCTAGAAATGATAAATTTAAAAGTTACATTAAACTATTCAGATAACGTGAAACAAAGCATATGTATTTGGATTTTGAAAATGATATATATATATATATAGATAGATAGATAGATATAGTTATAGATATATATCAGTTTTTTTATATTAAGTTGCATATTGTTAAATCATTATATTGATATGAAAAATAATAAGAAAACACATCATATGCACATTTAGAGCGTAGTTATATGTTGAAATGCATTTAAAATTGCTTTTTTTGGTACATAATGTAACGTTCCACCCATCACATATAAATACTAAAAAAATTGCGTAACTTTAAGTCTGAAAATATATATCGTATAAGGATATTAAAATATGTAATTCCAAATAAATTAGATTTTCCAAACTACAAATTAACTCTATATATATGTTATAGTTAGTATAATAAAATAAAGTAAAATATTTTATTGTATCATAACACATACAATATGTAAGAAAATAATATTATAAATTTACAATTTTATACTATTAAAAAAAATAGTGAATAACCTTCAATTGATATTATATAATTTATAATTATACAAATTTGATATATCACTTAACAACTCTTGCAATACCTGTATTAAATATGTTTATCTAGTTAAGGATTTGAGGATGATTCACAAATAATCACCATACTTCCTTGCATGCATCTAATTAATATAGATAAAGAAACTTTCAATAATTTCTTACTTAAATATATTATTTTGGTTTTAATACATCATTTCTCACTTAAATATTCAATTATAAGCATCAAATAAATATTCAAAATATCAATCTCACAACACCTACCAAATATCAATTTCACAATTGTTAAAAAAAAACTTTCAACATCATACATAAATACATAAACTAGTCATTTGCATATAATTCAATCCAATCTAAAATCCACTTTGCTACTTCTCATAATTCAAAACAATTGCAATTGAATTTGTTCAAGTACTCAAAATTATCCAAAACCAACTTATAAAATAGAGAAAATTCATATTCAAATGACAATATAACTTGTCTTACCTCAAATTTTTTGCTCCTCTGAAAAACTATCCAAAAGTTTAGTTGATATTAAAAAACAAGAGGATGTTTGTGTATATAGGTTTAATATTTTTTCCATTTTCATTTCCTTCTTACTTTTTGTTTATTTTTTTCAATTTGATTATATTTTTTTTTAAAAAAAAAAACATGTCAATATAATATCTTTTATCAAATTCATAATGAGGTGTTACCATAATAATACATGTGATTATGGTTCTTAACACATGTAGCTTTTGTAGTCAATGTCAAATTTAAGTAATTAATTGTCATTTGTTATTCGCGTCACTATCATAAGATATTACCATCAATATAATGGAAAAATATATTAACTCAACTTTAAAAGAGTGAATACCAGATAAAAAAAAGGTGCAAATATTAAATGAATTTGAAAATTTATGATAGTAGTAAAATAAAACAATTATTAAAATTGTTATGTCACATACCAAAAATTGTTCCTAAGTGATCTCAAATTAAAAATTTAGGTGTTTAGTTGAATACTATACTGAATTGGCAGATTTGATGTTTATATTTTTGGGAATTGAATTTTTGTGACACGTCAAACTTAAGCCAACTGGATTTAAATTATTTTCATTCTCAGTAACACCGCAAGGTTTGTGAGATCCACTAATGTTTATCTTAAACTTATAATTGTCACGGTAATGTGTGAAAATGGAAAAATATAAAATAAAATCATTAAAATTTGTGATCACTGTACTTGAAGAACAATTAAATTATTTTTACCAAACTGGTATATTTTACCTTTTAAAATTACTAAACGATATACATATTTTTTTTATAACTGTTTGTGGAAGACATTTTTATTACAATGGACTGAATAAGCATCTATAATATATATAATGAGTGTATAAATTACGTTTTATTTTGTTTTAATAATATTTTTAAGTCATAATATATAATATTTTTCATTTAGTGTCCATAATGTTTTTTTCTATTGTATCTTTAATAATAGTTTAAAATTATAATATAGAATTCATGATAATATATAATTCTTAATGAAAGACACCTATATATAAAACTTAAAAAAAAAACATGAAGTAGAATAAAAAAAAAGTAATACAGATTGAGAAGAAACTCTGACCTAGATTGAAAATTAATAATTAGCGATATTCTACATGTATATATACATATACATACATATATATATAAAAATATATATATATATATATATATATATATATATATATATATAAATATAAATATAAATATTTAGAATGTTTCATTCTATACAAGAATTTTTTTTTTATAATAACATATAATACAAGTTAAAATAATAGTAATAATATATAATTATAATTATCTTATTTTCATATATTAAACAAGTCATATAAAATAAAAAATAATATATAAAAATAATACTACATATATATTTTTATTTATAGAAAGTTAAGACAGCGTCATAAAAAATAAGGATGCATTTTTATAGTAATAAATAATTTTTTTATAAGCTTTTTTTAATAGTCTTTTTTTTAAAATTAATTTTAGTTAAAATTAAACATATAACTCATATTCATTGCCAAATTACTCCATGAAAAAATGATTTTTTTTCTTATGTGTGGGAAAAAAAAAACAAATAAAACATCTTCTCCATTAACAAAAAGTTTGATTTTTAACTGCACGGGAAAAAACTAATTAACTATATATTTGAAGAGCTAAATATATATTTGAAGAGTTAAATAGTAGATCGAACATCCTCCCTCCTCCCACACTATTTGACCAGGACAAAAAAAGGGAAGTTAAAAGGCAGAAACTTAGATTAAATAGCATCTGCTTCTAAGTTTGTCTACAGATATTTGCTATACTGGTGCAACAACTCCGGCACTCAGCAGCACAAACGGGATTTATGAAAACTATAAAGTACTACTGATATACGAATTCCACGTTATCATTTTGAACTGATCCTGATTCTAATATTATTGATAACATCATCCTTCCTTTGAAGGTAATGAATGTCAAATGAGATCTACGCTGCCCAACCTCTCAATTGTTAACTTCATTTCTATCTGGATTTTGAGCTCCTGGAACATTTAAGATATTCAGATTTTAGATAGACAGGAAGGGAGGGGGAAGTGAAATGGCTTGGTGAACAACATGAACAATGTAACAAGTACACCACGAGTACAAAGGACATATCATTTGAAGCATTGAAATTTTTAGTCTAGTGAAATTTTTTTTCTCATATTCAAACAGGATTATAAGACAAGAAGAAAGCTAACCATTGGGCTTTTCATCTCTGAAGTTATTAGCTACTTGTGAGAAAAAATCTTTAGTAGCATCTGTAGAATCAGAAAGAACACAAATTATGCAAAATATAAAGAACACATGACATGTACGTTGAAATATTATGATAACAATAACAATTCTTATACAAACATTGCCTTGATCATGAAAAACAAGTTAAAGGGGTTGTAGAAACCAAAGCAGGATATTCAATAAGTACTAAGTGGACGTATAGTTTGGCATTTAGAGCTCCAGATCCACGTTTTGGAAGTGAAAATTAAAACTATTCAAAGTGATTTTAGTTTGGATGTGGATCCTGAATCCACATATGATTTGATTCAACGTGTAACCAAACATGCACTAAATTAAGGAAAAGGGGGTTCTTCATTGGTAAATTTCTTAGAATATGAATTAAAAAGTTATTTCAAATATATTTTCAATCTTTCATAATAACAAAGGCATGTGACAGTATAAACATAATATGTCAACAACTTTAGGCCAACTAATTATAACAGAAATTCTCCTAGTAGACTGATAGATTGAATCACAGGACGAAAGAGATGAAAGACTTAGAGCCGAAGCCCCTTATTTTTAACAAGAGAGAGAGAGAAACAAGTAATTCTCAAGGGTAAGTCATGCTCCAAGTGTCGCTTACCATGCTTCATGGTTAAAGATGGATCATGGTCCTGTAGACCAGTAATAACTTTAGCTGGTATTCCTGCCGCAATGCTACAAAATAAAGCAAATGAAACAATAAAAAAACATCTTTCATTACAAAAAAAAATCCACTAAGAAGCTGCAAGTACTAAACATTGTGTGAAAAGATATATTCATTGGTACCTGTGGGGAGGAACATCTTTTAACACGAGGGAACCTGCAGCTATCATCGCACCTTCACCGATCTTTATATTCCCAAGTATGGTTGCACTAGCTCCAATTAGTGCCCCTTCGCCTACTTTGGGGTGGCGATCACCTATTTCCTTCCCTGTGCCTCCTAATGTTACACCCTGTCAAAATGAGATATATCATGCAAAGAGCATAATGAACAGGCGTTTAAAAATACCATTGTTTAAAAGATAGTTTTAATTCAAAATAATAATAATAAATTAATTAATTTTTTTAATTTTCTCTTCTTAGAGATAAAGAAAATAGAAGCAGAGTTGAAAAGTAGAATCAGATTAGCTTTTCAGAAACTGTTTTCAGGATAGTTGTATTGTATCAGTGGAAGGTTGAGCAGAGAACATAAAAGATGATGTTTACTATTTACTGCCAGTCTCTTTAGTACAAAATATGAAGTTGTTGAGAACGTGTAAATTCAAATAACTCATAATCGTTTCCTCTTATGCAAGAATCAATATGTTAAAATGACATCATTTAGGAAATCATAGAAAAACTAATTTATTGGGATGATTAAAGTTTGTATTAAGAGCTGGCAAAACATAATCATAAAAGAAATTGATGAAGAATCACAACTCACATGCATCAATGAAACTCTGTTTCCAACAATAGCAGTTTCACCAATAACCACACCTGTCCCATGATCTAATAAAATTCCCTCCCCAATTTTCGCAGCTATGTAAAAAAAACATAAAAACACAAAGTTCAATAATAATAATAATCAAAACCAAAGGGCTTTCAACATCTTCAATAGACAGACAAACATCCTTTAAGACAAAAATCAAATTATTATCTTGTTATAAATAAAAAGTAAAGAAATCAACTATCTAAGTGCCACCAAGAATTAAAGATTGAACCCTCAAAGATACATTCTGCCTTCGTAATCTCTTTTTCCTTATTCAGAAAATAAGTTGGCCAGCACAACATGATTCCATTTCCTACAATACATTGTTTTCTTCTAATAGAAATTCATAACTGTTAATTAATTGCTTTCCTAACATTTCCTAATGCAAAATTATCGCGTACAAACGTCAAGAATGCCAATTTCTTTCGTAATTTCTCATACATTTGCAAGCAAAAACTAAACCAATATACCTGGATGAATGTCCACTCCAAAAACCTGTGGTAAAAGACAATGGCTAGGATGATCAGCATCAGAAAAATGAAACTCCCTTGTATTTATGAGATTCATCAATGTTAACCAACTAGAAAACTACCTCACTAACACGGCTTTGCAAAGCCAGGGCCAAGACTTTGCGTCCCTGGTGCCACAATGCATGGGCTACTCGATGTACTTGGAGAGCATGATAACCCTGTGCACATAGCACAGCATTAAACGGCAAAAAGAGTTCTATAAATGTTAAAGTAGTATTCTTTGCAATTATAAATAAAATTAAAAAGCGATTCTGAAGTCAGTCAAACTTTACTATCACAATTGCAATCATAAGAATCATTTCCAAGGAGACTGACATTTCAATAAAATTCCATTTCCGAGGAAGGATTAACGCTTAATTACATAAATAGTGCATTAGAACTGTAGAAATGTATCAAGAGTGGAAACTGGAAGAGAACAGAGACTTACCTTCATGTACAAAAGTGCGGAGCAATAGGACAAACACGCAGGGTCCCGATCTTTAAATGCCTGTTCAGAATAAGGCCCCCACACAAAATTCAAATAACTCCACCACGCACCGCCCAAAACACTTTAAACAATCAATGTTACATCAAAACCTTAATTGCATTTTTATTTTAGATTCCGTTAACCAATGTCTAAAAGAAATTTAAAAAATAGAAATTATGGGAAAACCTATTAAAATTCATGAGGGAGTTGATTTTTATGCTGCCCAATTAAAAAAAATCACTTTTAATTTCTTAATCGGTATCTAGCATTGAGTAACGGTTATCTTTACTTCTTAGTCTGTCTGATATTAATGATATGTGATTTAGGTTTCTCATTTTAATAGCTGTAATTGAATCTTTCAACTTGGGCAAGTCCCTCCATCTAAATTCTATCCAATATTTAATGAATTAGTAGGTGGTACAGTGTACTGGGTAAGAAACATAGATCATTTGAAAGACAGTGACCAGAACCGGGCATAACAAAAACATATCATGAAATTGAAGAAACAAGACCGGCCAATGTCATGTTGAGTATTCTGCTAGCTTTGTTAAAAATGGAATGAATGAAGCTCAATTGATATTAATTAACGAAGACTAAAAATGTAAGTAATAAAGGTAAAACGAAATAAAGAAAACACCTGAACATCAAGGCGAATGGATCGTTGGATGGGTTTGTCATGCAGAATGACATTGCAGAAAATGTCCATGAGCTGAGTGGCCAAGAGGGTAGCGTTTTGGAGACGGTTGGCGACGACAAAGGCCAATGCTTGTTCCAAGCAATCGTGCGCCAAAATACTAGCGTACAAGAAGCTACTCAAAATCGGCTCCTTCTCCGCCTGCACACGGTTAGACAATTTCACAAACACAATAAATGCAATTAAAATAAAATGAAAGAGTGAGTTAGTTAGTTGAATAGACCTCGAGCTTGGCCTCGTCCCTGACGGCGTTCCAAATCGGGTCGGGTCCGTCCAATTGGGGTTCGGGTGAGGGGTCGGTGGCGCCCATGGCGTAGACGGGGAAGATACGGTAGGCGGAGGAGAGAGAGGGAAGGGAAATGGGGTCTGTGTCGGCGTCGTCGTGGAGACGGCGGTGGTGGGCGGAGAGAGGGCAGCGTTGGAGCATGTCTTGGTTAGCGAGCCAGGCGCGGTGGTGGTGGCGGCTGAGACAAGCCATGGCAGGGGTTGAAAACCGCCGTGAGATTGAGGTGGCCGCTTTGCTTTAGATTGTGGTGTTTGTGCTGCGTTCGCACCCTCTACCAGGCGTAACTGTTCTTACATACACAAAATTTTTTATTATTATTAATGATTTAGGAACTTTTTAAGATTTATATAATCCCAAAAATAATATTATAATAATAGTAATAATAAAAGAAAGATGATGTTGGAAAAGTATGGTGATTATGTGATGATGATAAAGGGGAGTGAAAGATGACAAACTCAAATGGCATTGTGAATGGTTCAATTCCCACTGGGAAAAGTTAAGGTTGCCTCATGTTCTGTCCCTACCCTTCTAGGCCTCATTTTTTCTTGGTAAAGAATAAAGTACTACAGTGTTATTCTTTTATGAATAGTTTTAAATTATATTATAGTATTTTTAACTTAATTTGTTAAGAAAGTTGCCAACTAGGAAAACATAGAGAGAAAGTAATTTTAACTAGAAAATTACTTTATTTCTTAAAAACAATCCATATCAGTTTGTTTACATAAATTTAAGAATACACTACTACCAGTTAAAAAATTAAAGTATATTTGTTTAATTTATTGTAATTATTATTATTATTATTATTATTATTAACTTGAGTTTGGCAAAAACACATAATGATTGAGAGTGTTACATGACAAAGCAATTATTAAGAAATGAAGTTGTCTTGTCCTAGCTTGGTGGAGTAGTGGAAGAGGCACCTTCAATTTTCCACAACTCTCCCACTTTTTTCTGATTGATGCAAATCTGCATGAAGTGCTTCCTTTTATGTTCTCTTTGTGCCTTTATATTATATACATCACTTCCTTCTATTGAATGTGGTCTTCTAAACGTCCAGAGACATTTTTTTCCCACTAAACCCAAGGTCCCACATCTGCAACAGACCTCATTACCACTGTTCAACGTAAATGGTTCTTTATTATTTTTTAAAAATTTACATATTAGTTTATAGGTCAAATATAGCATCAGATGTCCACCCCAACAAAGATTTTATTTTATTTTTGTATCAAGATGAATGGTTTTTATGCAACAATTCATTACGTACATAGTTATAAACTCAATTTTTTTACTGTATATTAGCTTTTGGGACTTTATTATAATTTTTAAAATTAATTTTAGTTTTAAAAATCTGTAGGTGGATCAAGTCAAATAAAAATGGTTATGGTCTAAATTTAACCTTTTTTTCGATCTAATTCATCTAACAACAGACTAAATGAACATAGATCACTTTATAAGTCAATGGATCACCCTCTCTAATAACATATTTATTATATTTAAAATTAAATTGTATTTTATTAAAACATATACATGAATTAGAATTTATATATAAAATAATAATTTAATTTTAGTAATATGTCATAAATTTAAAATTTGTTTTTTAAAAGTAGACAAAAGTGACCAATTGATTCAATATATGATTAAGCTAAATAAAAACATTATAATATATTTAAAATAAACATCATTACAAATTTATTAAATGATTAGTTAAATCACATCGACTTGTCGAAAGTTCTAAGTATAGTAACTTTGGGTCTCTTCCTTTTTTTTAGGCAAAAATTATGTTTTCAACATGTGCAAGTCACTCTCAATTGTGTAAAAAAATATTCTTAACATTGGGATCTTGACTGTTAAAGAACTAATAAGAGTTTTCATATTATTTTTTTCTTGTTTTCTTTTTTAATATGTTTTGCGGAGACAAAATACTTTTTAAGTAAACACGTTTTAGATTATGGTATTCGTTGTATATAATTTAAAATAAATTCATCAATATTACTTGTTTTATCTTTTTTTTCATTTTATTTTCAGAGGGATCGTCCCTTATAGTATTCGTAGTTTATTTCCTATTATTTTTCTTCTTCATTTTTATCCCACCATATGTTTGGCCTCTCTATTTCACTTTTGTTAATTCTTAATGGATAATATATTGATAGCTTTTTTTTATCTCATTTATAATTTTTTTAATTCATTAAAAGAAATAAAATACCTTGTACTATGAGCAATTATATAGAAAATGAAGATTTTCAATAATCTTTCACATGATCAAACAATTTTTTATTTATTATAAAATGTTTTTATAACTCTACATTATTAACGCATTCTTATTTAAGTGACTACCTACAAATAGTCCAAACGACTTAATAATTAAGACAATAAATAAAAATAAATAATGAAGGAAGATTATAAATTAACTTAATTAAAACGTTAAGAGGAATAACCAATTATAAATAAAAACTTTATATTAAAAAGCAATACACTAAAATTAAATGTTTTAGGTTAAAAATATAAATATGTAAGTTATTGGTTAGAATACTCTGGCACTCGTTGCATGACTTTGTGAAACACTTTTTGATATTTGTTTTTTTTATGAGTAAGTGTTATTTCACTTATTACTTTCTTTATTACTCGAAGTATTTGTCTTTAATTACAAATTAATAACTTATATTTTGAATCAGTTACTACTAAATTATTTTCTTAAAACTAGATTGTTCTCTTTCTATTCATCTATCTTCTATAACATCTCATGTTAGTTTTTATTAAATAAATAAACTTACATTTAACCAACTGTGAAATGTTTTTCTATCAACGCTATATCTTCGTCTTTTTTGTTTAATTACACATCAAATATTTTTTTCTCTCTATGTGACATATATTAGATAACTGCAAATTATGATAACTATAAAACATCATATTAAAAAAATCGCGTCAACAAAACTCAATTATACAAAATATAAAAAATTAAATGTGTTAACTTTAAATTGTAAGAAATCAATTTATTTCTATCATTATTTAAAATAATCTAATTTCTAACAGAAAATAATAAATATTTTTATGAGAGGGGTTTTGCTTAAATTTTACTATCATTTTTTAAGGTCTAAGACAACATGAGTGATTTTCTTAACATCTATGTTACTCCTTTCTATTCTTTAGTTTGAATGTACTATAATTGTAGAATTGAAAATCATAAAATAAAAATGTCTTAATTATTTAAATATAATAAAAAACGTTATTACATCTATTTATTTGTTATAACTAATATTATATTTATAGAATTGATTTTTTTATTACTTGTTTAAAAAATTAATAAAAAAATTATATTCTAATAAGTAGTGTTTTATACACACTCATTTTTTTTATTTGTAGTATTTACTTGCCAGATATTTAAAGATTTTCATTTTTAATAAGTGATGTTTTAAAGGATATTGTTTGTGCTTTTAAGCCCTCCATTGTCCTATGTGCCCATATTATCTTTAATCCCTCTTTATGTCCTGTGTACTCATATGACCTTCGTGTCTCTTTTATGGTTTATGTGCCTATGTGACAATCGTGCTCCTTTCATGACTTATGTCCATGTGGTTTACTTGCTCCTTTTATGGCCTTTGTGTCCTTTTTATAACTTTTGTTGTCACATAGCCTTTGTGCCTATTAAAATCATATGAAAACTCAAAATACAACGTAAAAATGTAACATTAATCTTTATCAAATGTTTTCTTAAAGAGGTCATAATCTTAACAATGTAAAAATGTAATATTGGTAATTATCCGATGCATTTGAAAAAAAAAAATGTGTGAAAATAGTCACAAGGTAAAAGTATAACATCATCTGTTATTCTATAAAGAAATATGAAAATACAATATAAATATATAATATGGGCCGTGTTCAATAAATAAATGTAAAGTGTAGTAAAAATTGTTATCTTATGCATTTACGAAAAAATGCAAAATATTTACAAAGTAAATTTACATTAACAACTATTTTATTTTATATAATCATAAGTATTCAACCATCGTCTAATTAAAGTGACTGTACAAATATATAGATAAATAGGTTAACAATGGTAAAAAATAAGTTTAAGATTTAAATAATATAAAATATTTAATCATTTATCAACAATTTATTCATTGACAATTATCTTGAAGAGATCTTTTGAGTTTGGATACAAGATTCTTATTTGTTATATATCTTTGTTTAATCTATCTACAAAATAGGCAAACCTGACATAATTAAGTGTTGTCTCTAAAGTAATTTTATTAATTTTTTATGATTTTTTTTAAGTTTTCTTGATGTTTTTCTTTTATTCATTATAGACCTTTTCTATACATTCAAAGATTTATTTGAATTTAGATGAACAAACATCTCGATTTTTTATCGCCTTTTTAAGTTTTTTTTGTAAAGTGTGAAGTTTTTTATTATCATATTCTAAACTCTTTTGTTTTTTTCTTGATATTTAAGGGTGGAGTTTCCATATTAATCTCTAAAAATAACAAGGAATAACAAATCTTAACAAAGATATTTGTCCATTATTTAAAATAAATAAAGTCAACTCATCAATTTTAAAGACACTTGGCCAATGTTGATATTCTGAACTTTATTCTACGATGTTGAGTTTTAATTCTGAGACATCCTTTTCCACAATTTTAAGAATAACAATGTTGGTCTTGATAACCCTCTGTTGACCTTCATCTTCTTCATGTGTTGAGTCATCTCCTTATGGTTTAGAGTTATTATATTATTTATAAATAAAAAAAATCAACAACAAATTAGTAGACACAAAACGTATAAACTTTGAGATCTATAACTCTTTAATAAAACTTTAGTAGAGTCGAAATAATGAAAAATAATGACCAAATGATCAAATTTCTTACACTGATTGAGTTCCACAACATCTAAGTTCCATACCTTATTATAAGATTGAGCTTGAGGGTTTTCGGTCCAGAATAAGAAGAAGTCCTCACATTAGATTAGGGTGATGCAAAAAAAAACTTAGATTTTGATAGGCTTTTCCTCAAAGGATTTATAGGTGACTAGAGAGTTAATAGTCCTTGTTTGCTCGTACTACTTATCAAAATTTACAAAGTCTCCTGAAACATTTTATAACACAACGAGTGCGTTGAGCCAGTCACAAAAAAGATGACCAAAAGAATAATAAAAGAAAAAAATATTCAAAAGACTTTTCTTTTAAGAAAAAGATTTTATTTCTTCAATATTTTGTATAAATTATATAAAATGATGTAGAATTTATTTGGACAGTATTTTGGACCAAAATAAGATAGAAAATTCAAGCCTTATATTTCGGCTAAAAAGTAGGGTAATTGCTTCTTGCACCCCATTAATTACTTCTTGCACTCCATCATTGAGATTAACGGACAAAAGTGCCTTTGTAAGTTATGGTTGGGGCAGCTGCTTGGTTCGTTGAAACTGGTGTTGTCGGTCGTCAGAAATAGTGTAGCGTCGTCTTTAGTGTTTGGTTTCCGTTCGATTTATTATTGTAAGTTATGAAATTTGATTTTCATTTGATTTGAGTTTGATTTGGTGTTGATTTGGTTTGGATTTTGGTAAAGGTTTGGTTTGGCTAGGAGGTGCTTGCTGTTGTTGGCGGTCGAACTGCGGTGGTGTAGGGTGACATGCGGCGTGGTTGTGCAATCACAGATTTGTGGTTTCTTTTTTCTGTCCGAGAAAAGGGATTGTGAAAATCATATGAAATTTCCATTTAAGAGAAGCATTTTGGTGGTGAAAAAATTAAATTATAAGAAAAACAAATTTTGAAACATATTTCTGAAATGAGATTTTCGGAATATGTTTCCTAAAAAGAGAATCTAAAATTTAAATTGAACTTTCGAAAACAATATTCCAAAATTGACTTTTACATTTCAAAAATCCATTATGAAATACCAATTATAAAAGTCATTTTTATACCCAAAATATTCCGAAACACCAATTTTAGAAATCATTTTTACACCCGCAAGACAACACTGATATTTTAAGAAAATAATGGGGTGCATGGGACTAGAAAACAATTGCCAAAAAGTAGCCTAGTTTTGTTTTGAAACTTAGAGGTAAAAACCTTAAAAAAAAAAAAAAAGGAAAGAGTTTGTGAGAGTTTGAATGGCATCATCTAGAAGACTTAAGTGGTGCCAACAAGGGCTGAAGTGGTGTCTCCAATGCATGCTTTCCATATCTATACACGGAGATGACTCATTGGAGAGCCTTAGACGACCCATACACTATTTATTGGGTTTTTTTTTTTTTTTTTTTTTTTTTTTTTTTTTTTTAACTCATTTATGTGTTTAAAGTTGTTTTCTAGTTAGCAGTAATAAAAGTAAAGGTTAATTATTTATCCATAATTTTTACAAAATTATTTATGTATGTTTAAAATCATAAATTTTAGTTATACATATATTATTTTAATTTATTTCCATCAAAGAAATGAAACAAATAAATTAAACCTAAAAAAAAATAACTGACTACAATTTCCCTCCTTTATTCCTCCGTTTTGGCGCAGTGTTTTTTTACCTTTCCATGGCTTTTCGAATCGCATAGTCACGTCACAGACAAAAACACACCCAATACCCCAAAACCCTAGCAATCCACCGTCGATGGCGACGACACGATCCGCGCCACTCCTCAAGAACCTCCTGGCCCGCCTGAATCCGGGCCGATCCGTCACATACATGCCTCGCCCCGGCGACGGCACCCCGCGGGCGGTGACACTGATCCCGGGCGACGGGATCGGTCCCCTGGTGACCGGCGCGGTGGAACAGGTTATGGAGGCGATGCATGCGCCGGTGTGCTTCGAGAAGTACGATGTGCACGGCGACATGAAGGCGGTGCCGGCGGAGGTGCTTGAATCGGTGAAGAAGAATAAGGTGTGTTTGAAGGGAGGGCTGGCGACGCCTATGGGCGGCGGTGTGAGCTCGCTGAATGTGCAGCTGAGGAAGGAGCTTGATCTCTACGCCTCGCTCGTTAATTGCTTCAACCTCCCTGGCCTTCCTACGCGCCACGAGAACGTTGACATCGTCGTCATCAGGGAGAACACCGAGGGCGAGTACTCCGGCCTCGAACACGAGGTCGTTCCCGGCGTCGTCGAAAGCCTCAAGGTACTCGCGTTTGATCACCTTCGTTTTGTTTAATAGGGTAAATAATTAGGTTTTATCTCAATGCATTGAATTTGAGAGAATGGAAAAAAATGGAAGTGAGCTTTTGCCTATCGATTAATTAAATTATGAGCTGTTGTCTGTGGTTTGCCGAGTTGAATCGTGAGAATTAGGGGAGTTTCAATTATGAATGGCTTACGAGCAGTCAGCGATTCGTGATTCGTGGTTATTGATAAATGAAAACTTTAGTGCATTGCTTGCTATTGTGATTATATAAATAGATGTAGAGAAGGTGGAATGAAATTGAAAGATCTGGTGAAGGTGCTTGCAGTTTGTTTTAAAGAATCTTGATGCTTTGGTTGTGGTTCGTGGATGGTAGAGTGCTCAACATATGCGTGGACGTGAGGAATTTTTTTGACACGATTTGTAACTTGCTCTAGACCTGGGGTTTGAGAATATTTGTACCAAGAAATTAATCAGGAAGTCTTGGGGTTGTTTGAAAAGATTTCAGGTGCGAAGTTGTGTACCTCTGATTACCTCAGAAACAGGAAAGAGAATGCTGCTTGGGAATTAAAATAGTATAATTAACTTATTTGTTTTAAGAAATAGGTCACCTTAGCTCAGCACCTTAGATAATAAACATGTACTGCATCGAAGGGCAGTCAGTTATATATATCACGGATTAATATCCAAGGCAATTGTTAGTCATCTGTGGAATGCCTCGTAAAATGCTAACAAAGAGGAGATAATCAGGGCTGTAATTAAATTAATGGAGAATGATACCAATTTTATGTATTTGTTTTATTTCAGTCCTTTGTATGAGTTGTGTACATGCTGCCCCACTGTTAACATTTTCTTCAAGTTCTTAGCTTAAAGCTTTTTGTTAATTTGTGAATGTGATCCAGATATTTCTTGATTTCTATGGGATTATTCTTGTAATGGACAAGTCATTTTCCCTTATGTTCTTTCTACATTTTTTTCATGTAATATTTCAATGTATATCTCATGAAGTTAGTACCTTGGCATCGTGAGCTGTGGGTTTTATGTTTGTGCCTCATACTAATGTTTTGCTAGGTAATAACAAAGTTCTGTTCAGAGCGCATTGCTAAATACGCTTTCGAGTATGCTTACCTAAATAATAGAAAGAAGGTGACTGCTGTGCACAAAGCAAACATTATGAAACTTGCAGATGGTTTATTCTTGGAATCTTGTCGAGAAGTTGCCACAAGGTATCCTGGTATCAAGTACAATGAAATTATTGTAGACAACTGCTGCATGCAGCTTGTTTCCAAGCCCGAGCAGTTTGATGTCATGGTATGCAACTTTACCATTTAATCTTGATTCTCAATTATTTATCAGCTTTTGATTAATTCACGGTGTAATCGCGAGGGATCAACACTTGTTTGCTTTCAATATTTCTTTTTAATTTAGTACAATCACTTTGTTGGTGGGATAAGGTACTCTTTATTGTGACTAGGGATGGTGGGTGCGAGTTTGACTATTCTCATCCCCGAAGTTAAAGTTTATCCCTATCCTCATCCTTGAAGTTAAAGTTTATCCCTATCCTCATACCCAAGAGGTATAAAATTTTTGTCCAACCTGTGTGTACCTGCCCCTCACTGTTCTAAATATTAATTGAATAACTTTTTTTACAAAAGATAAATATCACAACAAAGGAAACGTGATGTTATCAAGGATTTATTGTCAAGAGGACACTTCATTTCTTCAATATCATATATCAATAGAGAAATAGTAATTGCATAAATATCAAAACATGAGTACCAGAGTGTTTGTACGATTTGACACTTGAAATTGAGAGTCAAATATTTTTATGTGAAAAAAATAAACAATACATAAACAAATTAAAAAGGAGCATAAATAATCAAATTGTATCCTAGAAACTATTTGATTCAATGAAATTGAGGTTTGTTTTTCTAAAATGTAATACACAATTTGAACAAAACTGCATAAAGAGAAAAAATGTATAATCAATAGATATGTCTTTTAGGTTAACTTATAAATTGTAGGTATTTTAGTAATTTAAAAGAGAGACGAATATAAGAATGGAGATGGGAATGAGACGGATATTTATATATCCATCCCTATATCCAATTTAAAAAATCTAATATTACCCATATCCATACTTGGTCAATCCACGAGGACGGTTTTAATTATCATCCCTAATTGTGTGTTTATATTTCCTTTTTATTTTGAGGATTGTTGCTATGGATTTGCCTTCTCTGTTTTGTTGTTCAATAAAAGCTGTTGATAAATGATCAGCAACAGGAAAGACTGCAAAATAATTATAAAATAGCCAAGATACTACTGACAAATTGTAATCTTTTTCATTTTGCTTGGCTTTTTCACTGTTGCCTAGATCAAAGGGAAAAGAACATTATTTTGTTATGTTGTCTTGGGAATAGTGATAACATTCTAAATTGTTAACGTTGATTGTCTCCTCATCTAATCTAATTTTGAGAGGATTAGTATGAATATTTAATAAATTGCTTTTTCCTGTGGGTAAGCATTATGAATGCATTCATAATACTGAAGAAGGGTTTTGATGTTCCCGAGTACTGTTTCCACATGTCAGGTAACCCCCAATCTTTATGGGAATCTTGTTGCAAATACAGCGGCAGGTATTGCTGGAGGCACCGGAGTCATGCCGGGAGGTATGATTAAGTTACTAGTATATTCTATATTGGAGCTCTAGAATTCTAATTTGATTATGTTGCTATTTTTATTACTAAATAACCCCTTGTCATTGTTGTTGTGAGGTGTGTCTATGACTATTGTTCAGAATTGTCGAGTCTAGTAGGTTCAGAGTTCACGAACTGTGTCAGAAGATTATTGTGGGAAAAAACATGTGATGGAAGCTTTCCAAATAAAATGTGTCCATTGAATTATAAATTGTATATTCACTGGAAAGAAAGATTAGAGGTCATAAAATTCAAACTGGAAGTTTATTTGCTTACCACAACATTCGGTTGCAGCAATAGAGGCAACTGCTTCCATTGTGATTGGGGTAATGGAGCTGTCAAATGGTAGTGGCAACTAACAGTAGCAGAGTAAGTGAATGGAGATGGTCAGGGATGTGATAGATAGGGCTAGTGCGGCTGGTAGGAAGGAGAAATAAGTTAGAGTAATAATGTAGTTACCAAATGATAGTAACAACGAAAGTAACAGTAGTGAGTCAGTGGATGGAAACTGTCATTTTGTGAGGGCAGTGGTGATGGCAATGATGCTGAAAGATGGAGAAGTTTTAACAAAAATAGCAGATAGAGTTCCCTCTCCCTGGCCCTCCCTGTCGAGAAAAATCATACTCATCGTACTTATATTAAGATGAAATATCTCAAGAAATGAATGACATGGCTTTTGCAGGTAATGTTGGGGCTGATCACGCTGTGTTCGAACAAGGTGCTTCAGCAGGAAATGTTGGTAATGAGAAAGTAGTAGAACAACAGAAAGCCAACCCAGTGGCACTCCTTCTTTCGTCGGCCATGATGCTTAGACATCTTCAGTTTCCTGCATTTGCTGACCGATTGGAAACTGCCGTTAAGAAGGTGATTTTGGAGGGTAAATATCGGACGAAGGACCTTGGAGGCACAAGCACCACACAAGAGGTTGTTGATGCAGTGATTGATGCTTTAGGTTGATTCATTTATTCGCTCATCTTCCAAATCAAGCCAGCTTCGTGTCTTTTTGGCTAACTAATTTTATCAATATTTATTTGGCACCCTTTGAACTCCAAGTTGCCAAAATTTTGGTCTTCAATAATGATAATTACTCAACACAAAAAAAATTATAGAATGTGATAACCGATGTCTGTTTCACATTCCCTTTTAAACATTAGTTTTGTGTATGCTTTGAAAGATGTCTAAAATTAGTCATCATTCAAGTTGAATGATTTGTGATAAAAGATGTTTATTTGTTATTATTAAAACGTGTTACTAGAGCTATTTATTATTTATAGTAAATTCCTTGCAAAAATATTTTAGTTCTACTTTTTTATCATGTGTGATACACAAGTTTAGAGGTAAGAAATACTTTTATTTTTATCATATAACGTGCAGTTTATTAATGGCAATATGAAATTAAGTTTATATATATATATATATATATATATATATATATATATATATATATATATATATATATATGTGTATATAT
>Ga0209489_101015_pt1:0-52500 | contig 56898 bp, 24 predicted proteins | sample SiratrowhiteBW_FD_187527 | JGI IMG/M metagenome (GOLD analysis project Ga0209489, IMG submission 187527) | Root nodule microbial communities of legume samples collected from California, USA - Siratro white BW (SPAdes) (version 2) | ecosystem: Host-associated > Plants > Roots > Nodule... | reverse complement strand
GCTGTTAGGGATAATTGTAAGGCACAGAAACCTTATAAAAGTAAAAGCCGTGTGCTTGCACCTCCAGTTCTTTTTCTTTTCTCTCTCTCGTTCTCTCAAGCTCTCCCTTTTCTCTAATTTTCCTCCTCATATCTCATCTATTTTAGATTCTGATCATACCCTGCAGTAGCTGGGGAGTTAGGGATCATTTCTAACCGATCAGAATCTCAAACAGAGTAAGTTTATATTTGCTCTAAAGATCCCTTATTCTCTATTTTTCCTTAGTTTATTGTCATCAATCTTAGTGGGGACAGTTGAGAAAAGTACTTCTCTCAACTTAATTAAGATTATACTAAAATTTGGTTTTATTCTGATAACTTTTTCTAGATCCCTAGATTTTGAGATTAGCATCTTTATCGGGTGGAGGAATTGTTGTAGAGATCTTCATCAGGTAAGGGAAGCTAGTAACTTGTTTTATACTAATTAGTTACTTTCAAATATAACTTTAGGATAAAGTACTTGAATATGTGATTGTCAGTGCTCAAGTCTTTCTTGCAGGTCTGACTGGTCCTTGAGCACTGAATATATTTGATTATTTATCTTGATTTGATGTGATTTGACCTGATTTGAGTAATGATGTTCGAAAGTAATATGTGAGAACTTTTGATTGTTGTTTACTAGATTGAATATGACTTGTGATAAGACTTTGATATATGTTTTTTTGTGCATGATTAACTGAGGAATCGTATCTGATATTGTATAATTATATAAAGTGGTGAAGTTTTATTGAGATTGTTGAGATTGAAATGGAAAGTGAATGAATAGATGAATGAAAATTGATGATGTATGATATGAATTGTATGTGATGTGTAGGCATAGTGTTTTCAGGAAAGAAAACATCTGTGCTGAGAAATAGGATGTGCATTGTCTAAGGATCTGGTTTAACGATTGATATCCTGACTCTACTAGTAATAAGAATCAAATAGATGAATATTACTAGGTGGTGAGAGTCGAATGAGGTTCATATGACTGAAACTGCAACATGAAAAAGGGTTGGTCAGGACAGTCATATGGATTAACCCTGTCATATGAGATTAATGGTGATGAGATGAGACACAAATTGGGGTAGTATGACAGGTGCAGATCTCGGGGTCTATTCAATGCACGAGTCTTCCGGAAGTAGATCGAGTCTGTCTATATTATATAATGTCTTGAGTTGAATGATAGATGTTGTCAATTGATTGTTATGTGTTAAATGATGTATACGTGTGATTATTTGAGATTAATTGAGATATTTTGAATTACTAGCTTACCCTTTCTTGTTTGTGGTGTGTGTTTGTTTCTACTGCGATGATCGTGTTATACACGGAAGTAGGTAATATTACAGTTGGTACTGTGGAAGGTGCTCTTAAATGAGCCAGTTGCAGCCTTAAAAGCTTTTTGAAAAACAAAAATCTTATTTTGTTTATATGTATATATGTGTAAGTGTAATTAGTTATGTTTTAATTTCCTATGAAGAAGGAAATCTTTTGAAATACAATGTTAGTGAATGGTCGATATAAATATCTTTATTATGTATTATGTTTTAACTACTGTTTTGGATAAATTAGATGTTGTAGATAATTTTTTTTTGGTGTTACAGTGATAATGTTGTGTTATATCATATACTTTCATAAATATTGAATATTAACAATATGATGTATAGAAGGAAATATTATCTAATTATTATATAATTTTTTAAAATTTAAAGAAAAATTATTCTTTTACTTTTGAATCAACATTTATTTAATTGAATCTTAATACTTTCAAATAAATCCAATTATATATCTAAAAAAAAAGAAAAAATAGAAGATTGTAATGGATCTAGAATTTAAATGTAAAGTAAACCATCAGAAATAATTTTATTTTAACTTTTTATATCTATTAATTAATAAAAATGGACCGGTTTGAAGTTGAAAAAGTGAAAAAAACTTATTATCATTACAGTTTACTGTAATAGACTTATTTAGTCGAAAAAACTATCAATCATTTGAATTTCATATTAACTGGGTTTGATTTTTGACGATGACAACTATATCATACCATCTAATTCTTACCATTATATTCAATAGAAAATATTTCCTTAATTTTGTTTGTTAGTTTTGCTAAAAACGATAATTTTTTCCGAAATATTTAGATTTTTGTACTTTTAGAGATTTTTGTTTCAACTTTTGAATTATCAATACATTAACCGACACGTAAAAGAGAGATCTATAAATTTAAAATGAATTGGTTTAGAACTAGTCATTAAAAATGTAAAACTAATTTTAACTAATCACAAATGACCATTATTATTAAATTGAAATACATAAACATTTTTTCTATTTAATTAATTAGTAACTCACTAAAAAAAAAGAAAAACATTTTCTATTGGGAGCTGAATGTGCCAAACAATACCGTTGCTTTAAAAATATTAAAATATTAATTCAAAAACTACAGGGTCCGGGTTCAACTCGGTTCAATTCGGTTCAATTCAGAATAAGGTGAGGAATAAAAGGAAACGGAGGAGCGCACTTTGGTTGAACCGCCAATCTAAATTCAAATTTCACGCTCTTCGCATAAACCCTAAACACTACCACCAACATCCACACTTCCCAGATCCAATCCGAGCGATTCCTTCTCCGAAGCCTCACATGGCTTCCCGCACAGAGAACAGGCCTCCTCGCAGCCTCTCCAATGTAAGTTCCGTTATTCTCGTTCTGTTTTTGTTTTTAATTTTTTTTTTATGTACAGTAGAAGAAAGAAGAAAAAAGTCACACCGTTTTTTCTTTCAGAAAAAAGGGGGCACCGAAGAAGCTTTTTCCGATAAGCGTCGGAGGATCGGAACAGAGAGAATGGAGCGACAGGGCGGCCGAGGTAGGGCTCCCTTGGGTGCTCTAAAGGCTGATGCTAACGAAGCTGCGAGCGTTGAGAGTTCTGAGTGTAGCGCTGTTGAGTTCACCAAAGAGGAAGTGGAAGCTTTGCTGAATGAGAAAACGAATACCAAGGAGAATCGCTATGATAATAAGGTTTCTGGTTGGCTGACTTAATTTGGTTATTGGATTTTGTTGTTTGCGAAGCTAATTGGAGTGTGTGGTTTTGATTCTGTAGAAAAAAATGGAACAGATGGGGGATCTCATTAGACGGCTTAAACTCTGCGTTCGGTGGTTTAAGAAAGTCGAAGAAGGATATGTCCAAGAGAAAGAGAAGCTTCAGACTGACCTGGAATCTGCTGAGAAGAAATGCATTGAAACTGGTCAGTCTTATTGAACACCTTTATATCCGTGTTTTTAGATGCTTGGATATCTTACTATGCGTTTTCAGCATATATAATTATTGAACATCGTGTACTGGTTATATTACGGTTCCCTCGACCTTCAATTTTTGTTGCACATGGTATGGAGAAGGCTGCGGATCTGGCTAACTATGTGTTGTTGCAAAGTGGCTGCTGTAGTTAGATTACTCACAAATAGGGCTGTCTTCGACGTGTCTAGTGCTTTATTGATGTTATATTCATAGAAAAAACCTTCCAACATTACCTAATTGCAATAATGCTTCTTCACATTCGTATTTTCTGCTGGATCAAGAACTTGCCTTTTTTCTATGTAAAATATAACCAAAATAATTTTCTGTTTTTTTGGCTTGTCTATAAAACTCCAGAGTGTTTGTGTAGTATTCAGTTTAAAAAATCAGTGTTGCTAATGTTGTTTAAGTATTCACTTCACGCATTTGTGTTTTATCAGAGAACAAGATGAAAATTAAGATTGAAGAGTTGGATGAGACTATATCTAATTTAAAGGCAATAATTTCCTCTTTAGAAGAGAGAATTGCAAGGGAAGAGTCAGATAAAATGGTAAGGTTGCTTGCTGCATGCAATGTTATTATTGGATATGCCCAATGAAAGTCTTCGTTTGCCTGATTATATCTGTTCTCACTATTTGACAACTAGGAAGCTATTGCATGTTATAAAAAAGAACAGGAAGCCAGAAGTGCAGCTGAGCAGATGCAAGCTTCTGTTTCAACTGAGCTTGAGAAAGTTCGGGAAGAGAAATCAACTGCTGAGAGGAAGGTAATTATATGGTATTACTGGACCAAGTTACTGTTATCTGCTAATTATATTATGTTTATTGCTTACCAACTTTTGTACCCATTTAGAATCTGTCGAGTTTTGCAGGCCATTTCAAATGAGGACTTGTACAAACGATCACAAGAGTATAACATGAGTCTGCAACAGTACAATAGTCGTCTTCAATCAGATCTTGAAACAACTAATGAGGCACATAAACGACTGGAGATGGAGAAAGCAACCATTGTTGAGAACCTTAGCAATGTGAGGGGCCACAATAAGGCATTGCAGGATCAGTTGGCATCCCTCAGAGTAAGCTATTTGATATTTGATTTTAATGCTTGAGAATTTTCCCACAATTTTAATGTTGTATAATATTTTTTAATCAGTGTAAAATAGCCTTTCTCCATCCATTGCCATCGAGGAATTGAAAGGGAAATGAGTAATTGATTTATAGCTTGTTATTATGGACTTGCATTTTAGTTCTTCTATTAATTGTAGCGCCGGTAGAATCACTTGAACTTGAAATTCTGCATAAAACATTCTTAGTTAATTTGGCCGAAGTAAACTTTTTTTTTTGCAGAGAGCAAATGATTTTTCTAGTATTACTCCGTATTGCCATTGTGAGTAACTCCTTTTTGCGTGTCGTTGATTCTGTTTCTTTAACCCTTTTATCCTCAGGCTTCACAGGACGAGGTTGCTAAGCAAAAAGAAATGTTAGCAAACGAACTCAAAAGCCTTCGGGAAGAATTGAAACAAATTAGGGATGATCGAGATCGCCAACACTTACAAGTCCAAGCTTTGACTGCAGAAGTAGAAAAATACAAAGAATATACTGGGAAATCGTGTGCCCAGTTGGATACCTTGACCACTAAAACAAATGTTCTTGAGGTTTATTTCTTGTGTTGTTTTGTTCCTTCTTTGTGTCTATTTTATCTCTGTAGTTTATAATTATATGCACTCGTCTTTCTTGTGTTGTTTTGTTCCTTCTTTGTGGCTATTTTATCCCTGTAGTTTATAATTATGTGCACTCGTGATTTATAAGAGATAGTGACTTTCTTTAATAGGATACATGCTCTTCTCTAAGGGACCAAATAAATATTCTGCAACAACAGTTGATGGCTGAAAGGGAGAAGTTAAAGGTATGTCAGCTTTGTGTGAGCTCGCTTTTTTTCCTTTTTAATTATGCTCATCCTTATGTGGGATAAGGCTGTGTTTGTTTCTAACTAAGTTTCTTGTAAAATTCCTAATTAAAATTTATCAGGGAATCAATGAATGGTTAGATATTTAAATGATATTTGTTGATCTTTGCTTGTAGAGTTAGTGCATGTTTGTCTATTCTGTTAGTAGTATTTGTTGTTTCTTGTTCGTATTGAGTTTGTACATATTTTGTTAACTACATCTAAAACTATTATTTTCATCTTGTTAGATGGCTGATTTATCTGCTTCAGAAACAAGAACAGTTTTTGAAGATCAGAAAAGAATTGTACGTGAACTCCAAGAACGACTGGCAGAGAAAGAAATACAAGTTATTGAAGGGGAGAAGTTAAGGAAAAAATTGCACAACACTATTCTGGTAAATATTTCTTTTCCTTTTCTTTGCTGAAAATCTCGTCTCAGTCATTTTCTTCCTATCAGTTGCTTAGTACAAAAATTCAGCAGTATTCAATTTTTTTTTTCTCTATGTAGGAACTAAAAGGAAATATACGCGTTTTCTGTCGTGTCCGACCTTTGTTACCGGATGATGGTCCTGGAACAGACATGGTTCTTTCTTATCCCATGTCAACTGAAGCTCTTGGTCGGGGCATTGAATTGGTACAGAATGGTATGTACACAAACTTCTACCCCCTTCATTGATGCCATTAAAGTTTCAGTTTCATTTAGCTTATCTTATGCAAATACAATAATTTCATCGTTGTATGATAAACAGGGCAGAAGTACCCTTTTACATTTGACAAAGTATTTAATCACGAGGCTTCTCAGCAAGATGTTTTCATTGAGATATCACAACTCGTTCAAAGTGCGCTTGATGGTTACAAGGTGAGCCTTAATTTGTCTCCTCTTGGTTGTTAATAGCTAGAAAATTGGAAAACTAAAGCATGACAGCTTTACAATGTAAACAGATTTCCTATTTGCTATGGGACTGTTTTACACAAAAAAAAAATGGTGGGGTACCTTTATCTAATATCAAAACCGAAATGAAATAGTGTAAAATAGTTGGGTTCTTTTAGTTATTTTTAGAATTTTTGTGACATTGTATCTTTTCGAAGTACAATATATTTGATTGTTGATTTTGCACCTACTTGTGGCAATTGATATTTGGTTACCATTTTGTTTCTTCTGTGGTCCGCTGGTTACATTATGCCTGACCTGACAAAGGGCTTATGGTTTGTTATGGCAGGTCTGTATATTTGCCTATGGTCAGACAGGATCTGGCAAGACCTATACGATGATGGGTAGGCCAGATGCCCCAGATCTAAAGGGGTTGATCCCTCGTTCTCTGGAACAGATATTTCAGATTAGTCAGTCCCTCAGGGATCAGGGGTGGAATTACAAAATGCAGGTTAATATAATTATTTTCATGAGATTACATAATTATGGAAAACTGACAAAGTTTATAAAATATTTGTAGGTTTCTGTATTGGAAATATATAACGAGACCATCAGAGATTTGCTAGCATCAAATCGGTCAAGTGGTTTTGACTCAAGCCGAACAGAAAATGGTGTTCCTGTTTCTGGAAAACAGCCATACACTATTAAACACGATGTCAATGGAAACACACATGTTTCAGACCTCACTATAGTGGATGTTTGTAGTGCAAATGAAATTTCATCCCTTTTGCAACAAGCAGCTCAAAGCAGGTAAAGTCATGCTCAAAACCTGCAAATGCTTTTAGTTTTTATGTTCCAACATATGAATGAAGTTTCAGGATCAACGTATATAAAACTGCAAAAACCTTGTGCTATTACTTCCATATGAATTTCAGATGACTTATTCCTTTTTCTACTGAATTAAGTTCGTAATAAGTTGCATTATATTAGATTCCATTGAAAATGTGAGTAGTGTAAAATAAAATATAACTGTACCTCTTGTTCCAGGTCTGTAGGAAGAACACACATGAATGAACAATCGTCACGAAGTCACTTTGTCTTTACTTTGCGTATATGCGGGTTTAATGAGGTATCGACTTTGATACACTTTTATATACTTTTATATTTACTTTTTTTTTTAATGTCATTTTTTTTATGTACTGTTCTCGTTCATAGAACACTGAACAACAAGTACAAGGGGTGTTAAATCTCATAGATCTGGCTGGAAGCGAAAGACTGTCAAGGAGTGGGGCAACCGGGGACCGGTTAAAAGAAACCCAGGTGTGTGTTTTATTCATTTGATTTAATTTAAACTCAGTAACTTCTTTTTAACTAATTAAATAAATAAAATGTTTGCTATGTATATCTTTGTCAGGCTATAAATAAAAGTCTTTCTTCACTAAGCGATGTCATCTTTGCTTTGGCAAAGAAAGAGGAGCATGTGCCCTTCAGAAATTCAAAATTGACATACCTTCTCCAGGTATGCTAAGTTACGAAAATTTGAACTTGTTTTCCTTGTTTTCATTATTTGCTTATGTTGTATGTATGCATGGCAGCCATGTCTTGGTGGAGATTCCAAAACTTTGATGTTTGTGAACATCTCACCCGATTCATCTTCAACTGGAGAGTCACTTTGCTCCCTTCGTTTCGCCGCCAGAGTTAATGCCTGCGAGATTGGTATTCCACGGCGTCAGACTTCTACCAGATCCTTTGATTCTCGTTTAAGCAGCGGCTAAAAGAACACCCATACTAATACATTATCCATGACCAAAGTAACTGTTATTTGTGATGCTTTTGACGGGATAAAGAAAGGACTCTTTGACCAATGTAACTGGGGTTTGTAATGTTTTGGAAGAGATAAAAGTGTTGTCCTTGACCAATGTAACGGTTCACTTTTATTATAGAATTGAGGTTGTATAAAATGATTGTAGAGGCTAACCTTTAGCCTCAGTGGTGCAACTAATTTGTATCATTTAGCTGTGATATTATAATAACAGTCTCTTGATTGTATTTTTTTTTAAATATTTTGATTATAACTGCAAATAATGTTTGAATTTTTTTTCTATAACCTAATCTATAATATCTGCAGTATTTATAATAATGCTTTTGAAAGTTTAACTCCACGATTTTACACATGGATAACTAATAATTATCAAAATAATAAATATGCTAATTATAAGAAATATTTAAAAAATTATGACTAACAATATTTGAAAAAGAATTAATGTTAGTTTTAAAATGTTTGATTAGTATAATTTTGATATTACTTAACTAGCTAATTTTTTCTAATTTAGTTTGTTAATTATCTGAATAGTAAAAATGATTATATACATCAACATTAATTAATAAAAATTATTTAGGATTTGAATTGAAAAATAAATCAATTTGGAATAAATTGGAGAGAGATATTGTTAAAACCAGCTACTTAGTTTGATTCTGTTATTTGAGCATATGTGTGTGCTATTTCCTTTCGGGTCCCTTCTCATATTTTCTTCTGTTATCTCTTAATTAATTATTTCTTGTTAAATCATGTTTATTTTTTTCTTTCATATTATGAATGTACATTTGTATGACAATTTTTTAGTTAAGCGGTTTTATTCTTTAATTAATAAAATATAATTTATTTATTTATTTAGTAAGATAAATAATTAAATACTTTTTTATTTAAAATAATTAAATATTTTTTAAATAACAGTTATATATTTTTAATATTATTTTTATAAAAATATTTATATTTTAAATTTTGGTATTTATTTGTTTTTAATTAATTACTCATTAAAATAATAAGATTATGTATTTTAATTAATAAAAAATATGAATACACCATAACAAAAGAACGGTGCGTGTTTTCCCTGGTAGATATAAAAAGAAGGTAAGTGTTTTAGTTAGTGGATATACAGCTAATTTTGATCAAGTAGACTAATATTTTATAGTTTTCTTTTTTTATTTTTATATAATTCTCCATTTTCTTTTATGCAACTGAGTACAGATGTAGGTTTGTTTTGTTGTATTGGCTAATGACTAGAGAATATAATTATCAATATATTAACATTATTAGTCTAACATGTCCAACAGGAGAATGCTCTCTGGAGCTGTTTATATAATGAAAAAAGAATCAAATTTTACACGAGATATTTGTGCTAAGAAAGTATAATTTTTATTTAAGTTTCTCTCCCTTTTTTTGTTTAAAAAAGGAGAAAGGAATAATTTTGTGTCGTTTGATATATAGATTATTGGAGAAACTTCTCGACCGACCCATTCAAACCAAAACAGGAACCCATAGAGTGATGAATGGTGAATTATTAATTGATTTTTCAAAACAGAATATATTCTCCAAATCTTTTTCTTTTATCTCTTTCATTGCTTTTCTTGAAAACATTTCTTTTCCATCTATATCTTTCACAGTGTACTCTTGCGCTCAGTAAATAAAAAGTGCATTGATAAATAAAACAAAGTATTGAATTTGTTTCTATCTCTATCTCTGGTAAAAGAGATTGTCTTAGAACTTTTTTGGGTTATTTTTACAATAAATTCTGTATTAATTATTTTTAACAAAAATACTCCTTATTAATTTAGTTTATACATAAATAAATCCTATAAAAGCTTTCTTTTATAAAGAATTGAAAAATTAAGATTTAGCTTTAAAAAATTAAAGCTTCAATGTTATTAATATTTTTCCATACATTACAAGGATAATTAAGAAAAAATACAATAGGGATAAATTTAATGTCATAAATATAAATGTTATATATTTGCTTTGCTTGTATTATTTTTCTTAAAATATTTTTAATTAAATAAGTAGATTTTATTTTTTTTATATGTTTATGTTTTTGTTTTGTAGAAAGTGTATTTTGAATGAAATAAATAGATTTACTCTTTATGCGTTACTTTATTTCAATTCTTTTAAAAATAAATAATTTTTTTTACCTATTTTAATAAGCAAACTTGTTTTAAAAATTGCTTTAAAACACTGATTTTATTACATTGTATTTAAGGAGGATGTCTGTTTTATGACACAAGATTTTAGTTTGAATTAAACATATTCATGATCAATACTTTTGTTTTGTAATAGAAGAAGTTCCTTGTCTTGTAAGGTGGGTGAGAGGGGTACTTGGTGGGTCTGCCTAATCCATTTAAGATAGATTATTAAAAGATGAAGCCTCTCTTATCTAAAATTACCCTTATTATACAGATTAATATATTCTTCAGCTGAACACAGCAAGCTGCAAAGTTCCCTCCTTTGGAGCAAAGTCAATTAGGTGAGAAAATGGAAGCCTCAGAGCAGAACAAATCAAAGGTCGTGGTGATTGATTCTTTGCAGTCATGGGATTTCCATGTCACCCAGGCCACTAATCAGAATTCTCCTGTAAGATACTCATTTTCTGCCAAAATTTGGATCTTTTATTTATTTGTTCGCCCTGGTATGTGAGGAGTATGCAAAAGGGGTATTTGGGCTTCAAGTTATTTGCAAAGACCACTTTGGTTTTTGGATTTTGATTTTGGAAGTTTGTTTCAATTTGGGTTGCTGCCTTTCTTTCTTTTTCTTTCTTGTAGATAGAAAAGTAAAAATTATAATCATTTGCTTATGGCTTTATGTATTTTGTGGGATGGAACGACATAGGTTGTTGTTCACTTCACTGCTTCATGGTGCATACCGTCCGTGGCTATGGGTCCTGTTTTTGAAGGTTTGGCTTCAAGCTATCAGGATCTTTTGTTTCTCACTGTAGATGTTGATGAAGTCAAGGTAATAGCCCTCCCCCCTTTAACCTGATGCTTGTGGGCTTGAATTCCTTGTTAAATGTTTCTAGGTACACATTTTGGTAAATGCATACTCTACTTCTGCTTACATATTTGACCACATCATTAGTGATTCAAAAACATATACAACAGTTCATGCAAATGAGATAAGAAGAAAATGGAGGACAACCTGGTATAAGATGAATTGTTATAAAAAGAAAAAAAGGTTGTATATATGGTATCTCTTAGTTAATTACTACTTTCTGTTTCTTGTATGTTGGTTTTATGCCTGTATGAATGTGAGAGATGTGGGATGTAGTCTCTTCTGGGATTGATATCAAGGATTTTCTGATCAGTGTGACTCCATCTTTATCTTCTTCTTCTTCTTTGGATCTTACCACCCCTTCCCTCCGTGTGAGAGAGTGTTGTTGTGTTTATGAGCATTCCTCTCCAATCAGACTCACTAAAGAAATGCAAAAATTGCATGGCAACCACCACATCCAAGCCTTTATAATTTGGTAGGTCAGCATCATAGATCAATGATGCCATAGTGTGGGGATCTTATTTTTCCATGTTATATCTTTAAATGGATAATCGTTGGTTGGAATAGGACTAGAAACATGTGTTCAAGGTTAGTAGAACTTATGGACCTCCTTGTGATTCTTGTAAAATGTTTATTGAATGGGGTTGTTTAACTTACTTCAAGTAAAAATGGAGTCAAACAATCCTGTAGAGGATGATAGCTGCTATTAAGAAAATTGTGCCATCATCTTAATGTCCATAATTAATTGTACCAATAACCTTTTATGGGGTTGTTTGACTCCATTGTTGGTTGGGGCAAGTTGACAACAACTTATTGAATGCATTAACATATGAAACATGCATCCTAAGAAGTTTACCTAGTGCCATGTGGATAAGAATATGGTTCAACATTTGGTTTTGTTAATGTATGTTTTTAGCTTCGTGTAAGATCAGAAAGGTAGAATTCTACCTGCCTTGTACGTTCTATTCTCTCTTGTAATCCTTAAGATAGTTGAGCAACTTACACCCCTTGATTACTGACATGGATTTGAAGCACTGTTTAACATTTGGGGTTTGCTACTCAACAAAGAACTATATATGCACATATATATATGTTCTGCTGATAAAAAATGTTAATCTATGTTCTTCATGTTGTATTGACTCATTAGATATCATAGCAACCCTTTTGCGATATTATATTGATGCTTGGAGCATTGAAACAAAAAGTGAAGTCTTGTGTGATTTTCTCTAGTGCTTTGTTATTGTTTGATTATGGCAACTAAATATATTGAGTTTGTTTTGGGGGATTCAGGAAGTGGCCACTAAAATGGATGTAAAGGCAATGCCAACATTTTTGCTGCTGAAAAACGGTGCTGTAGTGGACAAGGTGGTTGGTGCCAATCCAGAAGAGATAAAGAAAAGGATAGATGGGCTTGCTGAGTCCACTAGTGTCTCGCTGGCATAGTTAAGCATCTGTGTGATATTCTATATTCTGCTGTTGCAAGTTGCTAAATATGCACTTGTGGTCCTGCACTGCCCTGTGGAATCCGTGTCAAAGCCTTTTGTGACGTTGTATTTTGAATAACAGTTCAAGAGTAATATTTGGTTAATGGTTAATTTGGTTAATGGTTGTATCCGCAGTTATTTGTGTCAACCAAATTTTACATTCTGTACTTTTGGTTACTGTGGTTTCATGATACTCTTCCCTTGGATATTGTGAATTCCCTGGTTCGTTTGCTAATGAAATATATATATGCATATTTTCAAGGTATTCTTTGTGTGAAATTGTGAGTGAATCCTTGCGTCGGTAGGATTATCTTTAAAATATATCAGTTTGATCACAATCTTTGTTTTTAGTTTTTAGACTAAAAAGTTATGTTTTTAGATTATATACTAATACTCCTTTATCCCTTTAAGTTAATGCAACATAAAATTATAGACTAAAATCAATTAAAATGTACGTGTATGTGTATGTTGTGTATGTGTATGCATATGCAATGATGTACAGTGTATGTGTAGTCACAGAATAAAGAGTGTATTGATATTAAAATATACTGATTTTATAACTGTATGTATTGATATTAAGCTCAATATTATGATTTAAAAACTAAACACTAATTTTGAGTCATTACATAAATTGCACTATAATTACTGCATTAAACTATTTTGAGTCATTGCTTAAACTTTATGTTTAGAAAGGAAGTGTCATGTTCGTAATTCTTTAGTAGAGAGTTTTATGAAGATGTTTATAATGGGACCAGTGAAATTGGAAGGGGAGGGAAGAATATAATGGAGGCCCAATACATAATATTATGCATATTTTAAGGGAAATATATATAAAATAAAAGAGAAAGTGAGTATGTGGTGAGAAGTGATAGTTAGATGGGTATTGATGTCACAACGTGAGTCTCTCGTATCAAACACCACCTTCTTCCATACATTTTTGTTTTCTCTGTACACACAAAACCATTCATCAAATCTTTGTTTGTTCCTAACTCCGGCAACCCTTTTGGCCGGAGATGAGTAACAGTGACTGGGTGTTGGATTATGATTATCTAGACAACATTTCCCTCCCCACTCTTCACCCACCCAATTTCTCTTGGTCTTCTTCCTCTCCTCTTCCCACCTTCAGGTTACTCCATACTTCAACCAATTATGCTTCCTCCACTTGCTTTCCACATTTACACCACTAGCTACATTACAGTTGTAACAATCTTTTAAGGAAGGAACAACCTTTTACTAATCCTAAAAAAAAAAACATAACCTTTTTCTTATGTTTCTACTTATTTCTTCTTGTTTTCCCTTGTCTTTCTATCTGGTTTAAGATGATACATTTGCTTCTTACATTTCTCATTGTCTTTTGCTCATAAGTGCATTCGAGTTTTGTATTAAAATGTTTGTACAATGGATAATGTGGACAACAAATTACTACTTTTACTTAACTTTCTGTTTTGTAATTATTTTGATTTTTAAAGATATTCAAAATTTTCCTCCCCAAAACAAGTGATTTTTTTAATGGTCACTTTTTGCAGTGTGGAGGTAGATGACCCGTTGGGAATTTCGGATGGTTTCAAGGAAAACGGGTCAAAAAAACGGTATGCTGTTAATGATTATAGTTTTTTGAGACTTTGATTTAAATCATTGTTTTGCCTTTGCTCTGATTTCATCTTATCATTTTGAAGAATTTGTTTGCTTCCATAAGCTTCGGTTAGTTGGTTTTATTTTCATATTATATATACCATTATCGTGGTTGGTTATTTCATGCCACATTTGTTCTTGGTTTTTATTTCATGCTTTTAGCTAGTCCCTATATTGTATGAGATATTTGGGCATGTAAGTCACAGCCCAAGGCCCAGTTAACATTGATGAAATTCTATAGTTACTAACAATTTTTTCGTGTACTATTATGTGAATATTTTTAAATTTTAAATAAACTTTGAAAATATAAATAAAATAAAAACATATAAAGGAAAAATATCATCCTTATGAAATCATTTTATTTTTATATATTTTCTTAATAATAATAAAACAAGTAATCATAACTTTTGAAATTGATTTTAGTGCTTGTAAAATAGATCTTTCAAGTAAAATGATTCACGTTTGGACAGTAAGTTTGTTATAAAATTTAATGTAGATTTTTCACTTCTTTACGTAAAAATTACCTTTTATCATTTTTAGCCAAACTGAAATTTTGGGACAAAACCAATTACATGGTTAATAACCAAACATTTATATCTTTATAAATCAAATTTACTTACTGTCAAAATCAATTCTGATTATTCTGAGCATCAAATCAAACACAATTATCTGTTCCTTACATATGTATCTATCTTTAATGCATGAGAGATTTTTTGTTTCTTCTATCATCTCATTAGTTGGCCTTTAAAATCTTGTTACAGTTTGAGGTCACCTGGTTCCAAAGCATGTAAAGAGAAAATGAGAAGGGATAGACTCAATGACAGGTATCTCTACTCTACTACACTTTTTCATTCATCCTCCCTTTATCTGCATTTTCTTTTATATGTTTTTCATCTGATCTATAACTCTGATGGGACTTGTTCTGAACACCGTTTAAAGGTTTTTGGAACTGGGGTCTGTCCTGGACCCTGGAAGGCCTCTCAAAATGGACAAGGCTGTTATATTAAGTGATGCAGTACGATTGGTGTCTCAGTTACGAGAGGAAGCTCAGAAGCTACGAGAGTCCATTGAGAATCTACAAGGGAAAATCAATGAATTGAAGGTGTGCAAATGTAACTGCATGACATGCTACTTCATACTTGGCATGCACATTTACTGGATAAATGCTAGCAACACCCTTTGTCTGATTCTATCACATTCTTTTGAACACACTTTTTGTTTAACAAGTTTCACTTGTAATTTGTATATGTTTAGATAAAATTTAATCAATGTTACCATAGTTTATTGCTGTATAACATGATGGTTAACCTTACCTATGACTATATACTTTTTTTGTGTTTGTGTATAGGCTGAGAAGAACGAGCTTCGTGAGGAGAAGCAGCGACTAAAGGCAGAGAAAGATAACCTTGAGAAGAAGATTGAGGCCTTCAGTTCACAGCCTAGCTTTCTTCCTGCATTTCCTGCACCAGGACAAGTTGTTGGTAGCAAGTTGGTCCCCTTCATGGGGTATCCAGGAGTTGGCATGTGGCAGTTTTTACCACCTGCTGCTGTTGACACCTCACAGGATCATGTACTCAGGCCACCAGTTGCATAACTTGCCAAAGCCACTGTTTTTGGAGAAACGGATTTATCTTCACTTTTTTTGTGCTTTTGCTTCTGCATTTGTGACATGTAGAAAAAAAGTCTTACTGATTATAGAGGCAACTTCATGATAACTTAGCAGCTTTCGGTAAATGCTCTCTTTAAATAAATTTCTCTTTAAAAGATGAAAATAAAGGTTTAAAATGAATTCAATTTTTCTAATCAACTTATGTACTCTAAGTACTATAAAAAATTATGTTAGGACACGTGATTTCGTCTTTATGATCCAACAAATCTGTTTCCAAATATGAATAGAGATGATTTGGAAGAGAAATTATCCATTCCATTGATCTCAGAATGAGAAAGTGTTGAATTAAAATACAAAGAGCAGTAGCCATGCAAGTAAGGGTCCAACAAACTCAAGTAATTTTAACAGATAACTAGGCAATTAAGAAATTGTTTTTAACACTGTATATAGTTTGAAACCCATATATTCCCCTGATTTTATAGTCTATCCAAAACTTTATGGCTCCAAAGATAGTCATTAGAACATTACTTCGAAACATCACTAAAGTAAGCGAGAAGACTAAGTGCTTCTGATTCGCCAAATCAAGTTAGCTTTTTGATGATTCCGGCAACAAATGCTCTTGAATAACAAATTCTTTTCTGGGATTCTTTCAGATAGTTGATGACCTCCTCAATTTTCTTATTCCCTTTTGGAAAGTATTCGCCCATTTACTTTGGTCAGAAAGATTGAACAAATAGGCATCGTTCTATTCACATGAATTTTAGGACGTTTTGATATATATTTCGCATGCATATAAACAAGATAAAGTTCAAGCATGTCCAATTCTAACATCTATTATAGATACCCTAACAATACGCATGTGGTCATACAAAATAAGGATTTGAATCCTCTCTAGTTACTTTGTCAAGTAGCACATTTGTCTTTTCCAATCTTGAAACAGAAGGTCCAAGATTATTCTCGATTCATGAGTACCTATGATATTGATGACATGAGAGGATACACAAACTGGTCTAACAAAACTGTTTTCAACAGGGTAGTTTGAACCCCATATATTCCCCTGATTCATAGTCTGTCCAAACCTTTATGGCTCCAAAGCTAGTCATTAGAACGTTACTCACAAACATCACTATGCTAACCGAGAAAACTATTATAGAGGCTCTTCCATACTTCCGAATTGCTCTCTGAACCACTAATAACCCAAGAAGTGATGCAACAAAAGACATGATGGCCAAGATTAAGGCAGCTTCTACATGTTCCATTCCCAACAGCAGATATTGCAATGCTGACATGGTAGCAGAAAAGAGAACCATGAAAGAACATGTAGCTGCTGTTACCTAAACACACAAAAATTGCTTGGTAAATACTACTAACTAGTTTACTTGCCAGTATAAACGACATTTAACAAAGCTTGTGAACTTACCTCAGGTTTTATACCAACCTGAAGAAGAAGTGGACTAATCAGCATTCCACCTCCAATTCCAAAGACACCACCCAATATCCCTGCTAATAGTGCCATTGACGGAAAAACAAATATATTTGATGGTCTATTTTTGGTGAGTCCTGGCACCTTCATATCAGTTAGCTGTAAGCAGAATGAAAACGAAAGAGTATGAGTAGATGAAGATTAGTGAAGAAAAAACTGTTTTTTCAAGCTTTGGTGCTTAAGAACCTCTTGAATAAGAGTTCGGTCTCTAAGGTTTTCTTTTCTAAATACAATCCAAGCAGTGAAAACCACAGCAAGAGGTATTTGAACCGATGACAGAATCCAGTATCCCACACCACAGGGCTCCATTTGTATGATTCCCTGCATAGTTTGAACAACTGATTCAAACTTAATTTGTAGAACAAGTTTAAGAAATTTATTGTTTTATAAAAAAAGTTATAATGATAACAAGCAATCTTCGAGCAACCCAATTTAGCAGATAAAATATATAATCTCAGTTTAATAATTCATACAATTTATAAATATATCCAAAATATCAATCCTTAAATTTTTTTATCAATAACTAAAAGTATTTACTTTACTCTTGTACACTTTACAATCCGTGAGAAAAAAAAAAAAAAAAAACTTTACCTGTCCATATCTGTTGCCACGGAGAAGATAGACAGAGAAAAAAGAGAACCAGATCAAAAGTAAGACCACCAATTTTAACCAAGGGATTCTCATATTTCCTTGAGGAGACAAAAGAGGCACAGCCACCTCAACATTTTTTGGCTCATTATTTTCTTTGTACAGGTGTACTACTGCTAAAACTTTTCTTTCTTCAATAGTCTCGTTTTCTAGCAGCCCCTTCTCAAGTTGATCAACTCCATTTTTCTTTATCTCATCAGATTCTGCCTTCCAAAACATCAACCCACTTCTGCAAGTTTTTAAGGTAGACCATGCAAGAAAGATGGCAAACAGTACTGTGATCAACCACTCTGGGAATACGAGGTTACAAATAACTCCAAGACTCACTCCCAACAACATGCATGGCTCTGATGAAAGAGCTATGTCATAGTCAATCAATGACTTGCCACCAAATTTAAGACTTGTGATGCACATATTGCACATAACGTTTGCAATTGACCCTCCTGTGACCATGAAAGCTGAGAGACTTGAAGCAGTTTTCATGTCTAAACCAGCCACAATAGATAATATGGGTATAAAAAGACCACCCCCACCTATTCCACCAGCACTGGATAAAGCAGAGGCTATGAAGCACAGAACTCCAGCCAGTACAAAAGGGCCTGACATAAGTATCTGGGATTGTGCTTCACCTCCCCACAGATAAATTTTGTCCAGGAAATTATCAATATTGATGATATTTGAAAAGGGTTGTTCTTGTTTTGCATTTGAAGGATCGAAGGCAATGAAGCTGAGAACTAGAAATATAAAACTTGGAGTACTCATTTGCTTTTGAGAGTTTGTTTCAGCAATGGTGAGGACTGTGGCAAGCTGAATGGCAGAATGACTTTATATAGAAATGCATGAACTGTGTTAACAATGCTTGTTGGTGGAAAGCAAAATGCATAACATTTCTTTTTTGTATACTATAAGTATAATACATCTTACCTATTTTCATATTTAAGAGAGAAAAATATACAATAAAACGTGATTTATTATTGTTGAAATATAGTAACATGGAAGTAATGTAATAACAATGGTACATAAGTAACATTGTTAGTAACATCAGTGCGATAGTGAAACACAGAAAGTGGTGTGAGGAAAGAACAAGATTTTAACTTAAAGTAGGGCTAATGCAAAACAAACAACAAATAGTTTAAATTGGACACTTGGCACAAAGCTCTCATTTTTTATGCAAAAGGTAAAGCTCTTCATAGTTAGTCATACTTGTAAATAATAAACTAATACACCTTTTAGTATAATAATTACAATTATTTTCTCCGTCTACTGTTTTTGGTTCCTACCAGCACCACTTTCTGTCGTCGTGCTTACAAGATCAAGAGATATGTAATACAAGTTTTTCATATGAAGATTATCACAGAACAAAAGTATATTTATAATAAGTGTTAGGGAGCATAAAGTTGGTTTGGTGGATTGAATCCTTAAACCGGTGGCGGAACCAAAAGAAACTTACCAGATGATGTCTACATGGCTGGATTGCAGTTAAAATATTATGCAAAGTATTCAAACTTGTATCATCATATGGGCTATATACCTAAATTATAATAATATCTCCTTACAGTTGCATGGGAATGTTTTCTAAGAATAAGTAAAATAATGAATACATAATTAATCTACACATGTTGATTTCACTACTTGTTAACTATTATAATGATTTTTTATTTGTGTGGAGCTTGATAATGTATCTATGTTATTTTAAAATTGTATTAATCGGTTAATTTATCTAATTAGTTATCTAAGTGTTCATTAACATATAATTAGGATATATTATGACATTATCAAAGTGTTCTCGAAATACTGTATATACAGATAATAAGAGTGAAAAGGTGATTAATTAACAAATTCATCTTTATGTTTTATTTTCAACTTTAAAATATAAAAGAAAATTATCTATCACTCGAGTTTGATCTTTTAATCTAAATTTATAAAAAATAGCAATTTACATGCTTGTTCAATATGATTATTTTAAAAATTAAGTATTTTTTTTAAAAACAAATTTTAATCTACTTCTTAACTAAATATTCTCTAAAAATATTCATTTCAAACAAACTAGTCTGTAATATATAGATTATTTGAGGGGAAAAAAATTGTTTAAATTATGTGATACAAAACTACTGAAATACTAATACCTAAATTGTAGAAATATAAATACGCAAGTAATAAAATATACGAGGATGTGTGTTTAGGTTGCTGATGGAAACGTGGCACAAAGACAAAAATTTCAGATATGTTCCTTCTCCTGACTCATCTGTGTCGGGTGATTCGGATGAAAACATGTATTTGTTTTATGTGTTTCTCAGAAGTTATAGATGACTGAATCTGGTTCAATTGTTTGGCTTAATTAGGGGAAAATCTAGATCACGTTGTCTTCCCAATAACTCCTGTTTCCTGTTCCTTCTGCAGTCAACGGTGTTTTCCATTGCAAATGTTTATCTTATTAACAACCTAAATCGAACTCAGTTTTAGGGTTTCAAAATATCCTCTTTTTATTTTTACCGATATAACTTTCCTTCATGCTTATGCCTCACCCAATTTAGAAGAAGCAGAAACATTAAATTGATAGTTGTTACTGTTACTGAAAAAAAAAAAATTAGCAGCTACTTTTTAGATATTTAAAAAAAAGGGAAAATATAACTTATGTTATTTATTATTATCGAAATCATTTTTCGAAAAATAGTCAAAAAAATATTTGTTAATTTTACATCATTTTGGAAAGTTGAATTAAGTGGACGAAAATTTTTAAAAGTGATTTTAATAGAAAAAAAAATAACAAATGGACTCTTGAGTCTTCCTACACAATGTTTAAGAATCCGTAGATGGAATCACCACAGGAAATTGGTGGAAGTGGAAGGAGCTTCTTTTTTGTGTGGTGACGACCTGGGAGGTACGGACAATATCTTATATATTTTACTATAACAAGTATTTTTTTACTTTTATTTTCTAAAATTTTAAATAGAGTTATATAAAGATAATTTTTTAGATAAAAATTTGATTTTAAAATATAATCCAAATAATTTTTTAAATAATTAACGTTTCTCTCATGACTTTATTTTGTTTACTTCATTAAAAGAACATTCAAATAAAAATCATGTAAAAAGGGTAATGGGATATATGTGAATTGAAGGTTTTAATGCTCATACTCACCTTCTTAAAGCAAGTGATTAAAATACTAAAATTCATTATCTGAACTGTATTCATTATAGATACACAGTTAATATCTATTACAAATCTTAGTTAAGAAAGGTGAATTTTCTTACCATCCTAATTGTGCCTAAGTTTTGAGTTAAGATTAATTTTAGAAAGTTGGGAATATGTTTAGAAACATACCCCGAGTCGGAAAAATCCTCACAAGACTTGTCTTCTTGAAAAAATATACTGTACTATTATATTATTTTGAATAAATAATACATTTAGGTATTTCCTATATTTAATTTAAATATATGATATATAACACTAATTAAAAACAAATTATACTTTTTTAATCATGTAATTTTAATTTTATTACTTTAGAGGAGCTGCCAGCTGGTGATGAACCTACAAGGTGTAGGCTCAATAAAAATCCTTTTAAAAAATGGCTTCTTTATGATAAAAGTCTGTGATATGTATTTTAATAACCAGTGGAAAGAACAAAGAAAGACGTGGATAAGATTTGAGCTATTAGCTTCTTTCTTTCTTCTGTTTATAGTCAACATGAATAATTAATTTAATCACCTGTTTATTAAAATTATTATAATCAATCAAAACAATAATATTTTGATAAACTTGTCTATAAAAGGTCACAGAAAAAAATTTATAAATTTAATTAGTTCTTTTAAATGTGCAGCTATTTGTATGACATTGATGTATGGCTAAAGGAACTTTATTGTTTAAATATTTCCACGGCTAAAGCCTCTGTCACACACAGGAGAAAACGACGACAACTAAAGCTTTAAATAATAACTTGACTAAGCTGAAATATTTGTTCAGTTTCCACTTAATATTACTAAGCACTTATGAGTAATTAAAAATAACCTGAAAGAAACCTTAAATATCAAGTTGCAAATATAACATTTTTTCAACCAAAGCAGATATCATTTTATGTTCCATGTTAGTTGACAACTTGTGTTTGTGTCTGATAGTATGAAAGTTATCCACACGTATAGTAATGTATATATATTGTATCTTTCTATGATCACTTTTATTATTTTTTTTTATAAAATAATATTCAATGTAAAAGCCTCAATACATTTTTTTTGTAATACTTAGAAGATTAACTAATTTTCATTTTACTTCTATATTTAAGGCAGGATTATCATTCGACAGACACATCTATAATATTATATCAGTATATAATACTTTTTAAAACATTATTGTTTCAAAATACATGTTTTTTTAGTTTAATACGAAAGTAAGAAACTAAAAATAATAATTTCAGATTTTATAAAATAAAATAATTTAAAAAATGAAGTCCATTCATTTCATAAGAAAAAGTACTTAGGTTAACATAAAGGTAAAAATTATTCATTAAAGTTAAAATACATTTATTTTATAAAGAATACAGATATGTTTGAACTTCTTTTAGAAATTTAAAAGGATTTAAACTTGGGCAAAAGATCAATGCTAAGAATTGGTCAAAATTAGGTTTAACAATCTTTGGAAGCATGTTAGTGGAATATCCTACCCAACTTTCTACCTCTATGTATTTAAAGTTTTGAACTTCCAAAGTTGAAAGCACAGTTCATATATGACCAACTTTTTCCTAATCATTTTTAGAAAATAAAAATATAAAGTAAAAATAAAATTATTATTTTATAAGTTAAAATTAATTTGTATCTAAATTAATTTATAAAAAAACCTATTTTCTATAGTTTTCTTAATTTTTATTTAGAAAAATGTTAATTTTATTTCTTTGTATATATTTTTAAATTTCTTATGAAAAGCCTAAACGGTGAGGTGTTCACATGTCAATTGCTATCAGTAAAAGTTAGGTAAATGTAGAGAAGAAGAACCTGATTGCACTTTAGTGAGTGGAGTTAATCTTCTCTTGTGATATTATCACTGTGATGTTATTCAAATAAGATTTAATACTTTATATATATATATATATATATATATATATATATATATATATATATATATATATATATATATATATATATATATATATATATAAACTCACCTATATATACTTATTAAAATTATAGACAAACATGATTTGACTACCATTTTATTTTATTGTTTATTTTTTGATAGGTTTGATATATGTTATTAATTTAATTGATTGATTCGAGTAATTTAAATTGTATTAAACATAAATTTATTAATAATATAACAACTAATGTAAGTTATACCGAAAATAACAATTTTCATAGTTACATAGATGTCTTGATCAATAAAAAGAATCGAAAAGCTATGCATGTCTACATAAATGGGGGCAAGAAGAAGAACATAATTAAGTTAAAATAAGAAGAAGATCGTACACATTTATTCCAATGCATTAGTCAATAAAAATTACTTTAGAAACTAATACATATAATGTAATTTTAATTTTTGGCATACCAAGTTGATAACAAAATCATTTGAAAATTGACTATACACAAAATACTTTAATTTAAATGATGAAATTAATTATTACAAGTAAGATCGAGGAAGAATTGTCAACCTCTTGATTAAAAAAGTAGATTATTTTTAATACAATGACTTAGTACATTATTGGTGTTCCAAAATGTCATTAATTGGCTAAAACAAAATTTATTCAACAATTTTTCTTTACATTCCTTAAACTTGGTTAAATGGCATAAGTAACATGAACAATTTTTGGATAAATGTTGGCAAGATTTTTTTAACTAATGTTAATTTTTTTAATTGATATTTATTTAAATTATTTTTATAACTTACGTTAGTCATAATTATTTCAACAAACAATTATTAGGGTTATTATTTATGTAATTTGTTAGATATTTTTGACTATATTCTTTCACAAATGTCGATTATTAAAATTCTTAAACTAAAATTGACTAAAACAATCTTATTTAAGGTTGATATAAAGAAAATCTTGACTTTTAATTGAAAAATAACTTTAGTTTGTTTTGGGAAAAAATAGTTTCAACAATATCAATAAAGAAAAATAACTTTCATCGTTGATTGAAAAATCTTAAATTGTGTTGATAAACAAGTAATTTTATAATTGTCGATAAAAATCCTAACTAACACTAATAAAAAAATAATTCTGTAAGAAAATAATAACAAATATAAGTTAAAAATAACTTTAATTTATATTGAAAAGAAATATTCTGATCAATCGACAAAAAAAATGATTAACATAAACTGAAAATAATTTTGATAAACATCAATCGAAAAAATAAATCGTATTAACATTGAAAAATATAGTAGATGTTGACAAAAAAAATCTTCCATCAATAAAAAAATAATATTAATGATGTTAATCAACTATAATTCCAATTAAATATGGGTGAATGACATGTCAACGAAGTTGAAAAAATAAAATAAAAAAAATAAAAAAGAAATAAGAGGAGAAAGAATATAATTTTTAATCTTTTAAGTGAGTGATGTAATTTTAAATAAATATTTATTTTTATAAATTTTAATTTTTTTAAAATTCTTTACTCAAATACTATATTTTTGTCATAATAAAAAAAAATATGTTTTAAAATTTCTTTCTCTAAGTGCACTCTTAAGTTTAGATATAAATCCAATCAACCCATCCATATTAAAATATAACATATGCTTGACAAAATGATTAGTGTGCAGGTGATGGAACATATCTCCAAAGTGGCCATTGCTTGGTGACTCATTTTTTGTTCATGTTTCACAAATGTCTTATACTTATATATTGTCGTTATATAATCACGATCACTCTTTGATCTCGAAATATAGAAAGTAACAATATCTTACTCATATGGTGACAAAAGTTGGAAAGCCATAACAATCCTACTTTAATCAACACTACCATATATCAACATCAGTTAACTTAAATAACTAAAAAGTTGCATTATCTTATATAAAATTTGAGGTTTGAACTTTATAGATAAAAGATAGTAACCAGAGGAAACTTATCTTTTTAAATGAGACTTACTGTTATGAATTAGGAACAGCAAAACCAGTTCAGTAAACAATTAATTTGCTGATACCCTAATGTGAACTGCATGAGTAATTCTCATAGAAATTTTATTTTAAGACACCAATCAATTTCAATCAACAACAAATAACATATTGAAGAGGCAAGCATCAATTAAAAAATACTCACTATGCTCTGAATCTGATAAGATCAAGAATATTGGTTGGTCACATCATATTACAGTAATTAAACTATTTATTTAATGTTGAAGATGCCTTTTATTTATTAAAGAAGGTACATAAGTGTTTTTAACATCAACATATTGGATATTTTCAAATCGCATCACTCCAATTCTTCACCTGCATCAAATCAATGATAATTTAAATATTTTAGTGTAACATGTGATGATAAGAATTTAAATTTTGTGAAACTAGAATACGAAAGTTTTTACCGAGGAAACATACTTTATAGGAATAGGCTATGATGTTCCTTCCAAATGAAACCTAATTCGTTCGTGATCGACAAAAGTCGGTGATAGAGTTTTGTTCTGACTACTAATTTCTCTCATTAGTGTGAAACCTCTTCATGCAGATGGTGACTTCATTTAAATTTTCTAACATAATTTGTTTTTTCTTTGGAATATGCATTAATTCTGCTATAAATCTTTTGTAATCTATAACAATAATCAAAAGAATAACAAGATGTGATATTCACTAAAAAAAGCCAGATTTGATCTTCATTTTTTATTACCTATATTTTATCCCTGCTGTCACTATATAATCTCTCAACTTCAAGACTAATTTGTTCTTAAACCATGGGGACCCACTTCTAATATTTCCATATAAGTAAGTAATTCCTTACGATTTTGTGATTTTATACAGAGAAAAAGAGTTAACTTGTTTTCAAAGTTCTTTTAATAAATTCAAGTAAATTCTTTGAAATAATGTAAAAATTTGTAGTTTTAGTGTTTCATTAGAGTTCTTCAAATGTAAAGATTTTAAATAAGTAATTTGACATTAAGAACTTTTTCTTTTAAAAAATTACGTAATTTGATCTTATTTACTGCAAATATATTATCATACTTTATTATTGTGTTTTGGTACTTTTTCCTTGTTATGAAGTTGAAAATTTTAATTTTTGTTCTGTGAAGATCATTATGTTATCTAAATATGCAATTATAGTTTTTAAAATGTTATATATTAGATGAAGTTTTAAAAGTTTACGAATTGAATCTCCAGTGCTTTTATTTATTCTTGATTTTCAAAACTTTTTACAGATTTATGCTAAACATATATATTTTTTAGTTTGATAACCTGGTAATCCATTATAAGTATTTGATAAATCTAGACCAAATAAAATATATACGGAAAAATATGAAATGGCATATATTTAGCAAAAGTAAATAAATTAAAAAATTTCAATTTTTAATTATTAATTAAAAATTAATATTTTTAGTGTTTCCTTAATTTAGATAATTATTAGGAAAATGTTATAGGAAGAAATAGCACAATTAATTTTTTAATTGTGATTTTGGAAGCTTTTTGGGCTGCGGTGAGCTTGTGGGGAGCAAAGATGAGACCTGTTGGGCTTTTATACAGAGTAATTTAACCCACACAAACGAAAGTTGGTATTTTGGGGATTTCTTTTTGCACCCCATAATTTTCTGCGCATCTCCATAAATAAGAGAAATTTCACTTTACCCTTTAGTTTATGAAGAAACGATTTTCTGATTTTTACAATTCAGACTCATCTTTTATATGGAAAAGATTTTCAAATTATATAATTAGGAAGTAATTTTTTACATAAAAAAGTTATATATTGTATAATTCAGAATATTTTTGGTGACGACAAAAACAAGGAAACGAAAGTGGTGAGGGTGACAGGGAGTGGTGGGGGCAAGAGAAAAGTTTGATTCTTTAACCATCTCCATGTGGGTGCACACGGAAACTTTCAGGTGTGGAAAGAAATGACTTGCTATTTTTGAAGTTAAATTCATCTTATTATCGATGTAAAACAAACAATAACAGTGTCTTATATTCTTTCTCATTTGTAATGAGACCTGTTATACACTTTATCATATAAATAATATCATTTCTCTTTAACACAAGCGAAAGTGAAGTGGATTATATAGTTGACAACGTTGTATCTAATTAGTTTTCATTGTTTCTTTCCGTCAACTCAAAATTAAAAAATGACGAGCGTGCCGTTGCACATCTTTTCATTATCTAATGAGTTTTACATTGTGACCCTATTGATTAGAAATCGGAACTATTACTCATTAGAGTCACCAGGAACATCATTTCTAGCCAAAGTGGAATGCTCTTTTTCATAATGTTTATCCAAATGGTAATGTTTTATACATGTCAAAAATTTAATCTAATATTTACCTTGTTAGAACCAATTATTACTTTAATAAATATGAAAACTATACTAAGGTTAATTCCGCTAGAAGTTTTAACAAATAATATATCTCCCAAATTTTGGAACTTAGTGCCAGAGTTACTAACTCCACTAAATTCTACAAGAATCAAGATATGGTTCAAGAATTAAGCTTATGACTTGTTTGAGGCTATTCCCTAATCTTATTTGTAATAATCTAATCTGAATGGATATCCACCACAAATTCAACTACTTAATTAGCTTTTTGTTTGTGTTTCCGAGGTTCATAAGTACTGATTAATTAATCACTAAACAAAGGTCTAAAAAATTATTGACTTGTAATAAATTGTCGTGTACAACTTTATACATGATCATTTGCTCGTCACTTAAGAGTTGACTTTGCACACTTGCACTTAAAAAACTGTTTATTAAAGGTCAATATTATGCCAACGGATAAAAGTTCAATCTTTTGCAAGGTTGGCGACACACACACTCATTGTTTCTGATCCTCCTCTTCTGCCACACAAGGGATTACAAGGAGATGCAGACATTGTACTTGGTTGTGCCATGTGTTCTCTTCTTTCTTTGGAGCTTTTGCCTTGCTGATACCAACATGAAATCAGGTTCTCAATGCTCAGAAGCTGACTATTCTGACAGTGATGCCACTTTCCAGACCAATCTGAGAAGTTTGTTGGACTCTCTTGCATCTAACGTAGTGGAACACCATGGTTTTTACCAAAACGTTGCAGGAAAAAGGGCCAACAGGGTTTATGGTACAGTGTTATGCAGAGGGGACATATCTGCTAGAAACTGTTCTGATTGCACCCTTAATTCCACCAGAGTAGCCCCAAATGATTGTCCTATTAGCAATGATGTTACAATTTGGTTTAGATGGTGTTTCCTACGCTATTCAAATGAGAGCTTCTTTGGAGATATGCAACAGACAGCAGTGGCAATCACAAATGAAACTGACTTTGATGACCCCTCTGTGTTCTCAGAAGGCCTTCCCTTCATGAGTGGGTTGGCGGCTGAGGCTCCAGACAAGTCATTCATGTTCCATACAGCAGTACTGAATACAAGTAAAAGTGGGAAGAGGTATGGCATGGCTCAATGCACCAGAGATATCAGCAGGGAGGACTGCAGAAGGTGCTTGGATGCTCAGTTGGTCACTTTCAGAACTGTCATTGGAAATAAAAGAAGATGGGAAATTTATGGATCTAATTGCTTCATGTGGTACAATGACTATCAGTTTTATTCTAATGGCTCTAAACTTCTGAGTGGTGAGTCCTTTGGCACTTGTTTACTTTTTTAGCAATTGAAATTATAACAAAACTTAGATAAAATTCTTTAAGAATTTATTTATTCTTTCATCAGAATTCAAGTTTTACTTAGATAATCTATAATGCCATTTATTGATAACTTCTATTAGGTAGATGACTGATATGAAACTCTAGTTTTTGTAGAAGACAACACTAGAAACACCTGAAATGTATCTTAAGTTTGGTCTTTGAAGTTATTTCCCTAATATAACCGTTTATTCTACTGATTAGAAAGGGTAGACTTAGTTTCCTTGTCATATCTAATAATTAAAGGAATGGATTTTAATATATAGCCTTGCTTTGTGGTACAGCTGCTTGGAGGCCCTCTTCTTACACATCATTGATAATTGGCTTGACTCTTGCTGTCTCGGCTGCCCTGTTGATGTTTTTTTAAGTATGACCCTTATTTTATAAGTTCTTTTAGAATGTCAAGAATTTGCAACGGGTGATTATTTAATTCAATTTTCATTCCTTCTGTGGGATTTGGTTTTGTTTACCGATGTTTTAGGAGTGCAGATGTATTTGTGCTGCAAAACTTTTATTCTGTATGCCTCCCTTGTTATTGATTTATTTGTCTCTTTATTTGAGGGCTTTGTGATTAATGTTACGACCATGCATTTCTATTATATCACAAACTCCCTTTTTTTTTTTTCAATTTAAGATTAGCTAATTTGTGTTCTTCGCATAACTTGCGGTAAAATTTCTCTTTGTACTACAAAATATGAATTTATAACATTATAAAAAATCACTACTCTTTTCTAAAACAGACATAATCTACTTTTATCAGTACAAGAACTCGAAATAGTGATACAATCAAGTCTCTAAGAACTTTCATTATAAACTAGTGTTCTATTCACACTCATTCTATCTAGAGCCTCTTGGACCACTTTCTTTGACTCAGCATCAAGTGCACTAGTTGCCTTACCAAGCAAGAGGATTTTGGGGCCTTCCAGCATGACTCTTGAAATGGATATCCGCTGCTTTTGTCCTACTGACAATTATGTGACTTTCTCCAGCAACGGTGTCATGTCATAGCCTTCGGGAGGAGTACATATGAATTGGTGTGCATTGGATGCTTTAGCTGCTGCACACATCTCTTCCTCTGCAGCAAAGCAAAGCAATTCCTTTTTTGCCATAAGCTATGTTCGCACGAATGATATCATTGAAGACTTAGGTTCTTGACCAACCAAACTCATTTGCTACCTCTACCAGCTTAGTCTAAACTGTTCTATATCCACTCCATCTAGTAGTATACGTCCAGTACGAGGGTTGTAAAATCTCTCTAATAGGTTGATCACTGTTGATTTCTATAAACACACACACACATATATAAGCAATGTAACTACATCACATCTCAAAGCAAGTTTATTTGTACAGCCCAAAAGCTTAAATACTAGAATATCAAAGTAGCAACTGACTTGTTGAAGTTCAATATCACCAACAATGGCTTCTATTGTTCCACCCTCATTGCAGCTGGAATCAATGGTAGGTGTACTGTCAAGAATATTTGGCTTTATTGGTGTTTGGTGCGAAGGCTCTAGTGTGGGAAATGCCGATTGCTGTGATTGTTAAACAAAAGAAAACCTGCTCCAATTTCGTGGTGAGAACTATATTAAATGAAACATCAAAATAAAGATGGAGCATGAGGTTTTGGTTAACTTATTTCACCTTGAAAACCTCTGGAAAAGTTTCTTTCCTAAGTTGGTTTGTTATGTTAAGTTGGACATAGATCCACTTGCTAAGAACTTTGATTTCTTGATGCACAACCTTTTCAAATATCGGTGAATGAATTCTTTCTACTAATTTTCCAGCAGCAATGCTAAAATAGTGATTTTGCAGAGTCATGCATGGCCACAAGAGTATACTCAAACCCACATATACAAGTGCCCAGAACCTAACTAAATCTTTCCGCTGTTTTTTCTGGAAGTTCAAAGAACACAAATATTGTTGAGGAAAACAAGAAGACAAACATAGAGAGCACAAGACCTTGTGTTATCGATCTCAAAGAATTCTTTTTGGGCTTCTTAGTATCGACTTTAACTTTTTCAACATCCTCATCTTCTTTCTATAGATTCATATACCCAACTTGGATGAGAAAGAACAGAGCTATGTGACTGAGAGTGTCTACCCGATGAAAAGCTCTGCTTGTTGAAACATATCTCTGGGTGGAAGATCTAGCTATGTGATTATCTAAATTAACATTGGTACTTGACTTCTCTGCTTCATCATCATGAATTCCTACAAGTAAAATCAAGCATGAAAAAGTGATTACTTGTTCCAAAAAAAAAAAAAAAAAAAAAAAAAAAGAAAAAAAATCTAAAAAATAATAAAAAAAAAAAAAAAAGGCCGGAAAACTGTTATTGATAAGATTTAAAAGTGAATTCGAAATAAACTTCATTGATAGATATCAGACGATCTAAAATGTAAACCGATTTGATGTGATTGAAAAATGGATATGGATTTTTAACATTAATGATAATAATCAACTCATAAGAGATTATAATATTGCCACAAATCCAAAATTTTATGAATTTTCTTCTTTCACTGTCATTTAGCTTTTTTTATTTCTATTTAAAGTATATAGCATTGATAATATATACCGAAGTACTTTATTAATAGAAGTAAATTTTTCTAGAATATAATTTAAAATGTAGATTAAGGTTGTAAATTGTTTAACAAGATTCTGATGGAGATGACACAATAATCTCAACCAATTTTATTACTATAAATGTAAAGAGCTTTTTATTACGATAAATTTTGAATAATTATGATATTATTTTAATAAATTGATTTATTTTTAATTTAATCTAACAAAATTCTAACTTATAGGCGACATTTATACTTTATTTATATATTATAATTTGATTAAAGTTAAATAAATTTTAATAATAAATTAAGATCTTATATTAAAGGAATAAATAAGATGATTATAAGAAGAATGAGTTATTTTATAAGAACTCTTTAAAATCTTCAAAATAATAATAAAATAATCTTATTTTAAATTTTCTCTTAATAAAATATTCATAGAAGAACTTTTAAAAAGTTACTTTTTATGTAGCATGGAGAGACTTAAAACAAATAGTGCAAAAATCTTAAGATATTGCACTAAAGATGCTCTTCATTTACTCGATCCAACTCAAAGAATTAATAAATTTTAATTTTATAAATGTTAAAATCAGTTTATGTGGCATTTTAATTACATAATTTTACCTCTTGCGTGACAAGCCGAAATTTCTAGTCTCCGAAGCCAACGCGGGCCAAGCTGTCCTGCTCATGGGCCAACAGCTGGGGAAAAATGGGCGTGGAGCAATACAAAAGTGACTACTTCTTCCTGCACCTCCATAAAATATTTTCAGATTTGAAAATAACTTCTAAAATTAAGAAATAACTTTCAAAATTTAAAAATAATTTTGAGAATTTAAAAATTACTTTTCAATTGTAAAATTCCAAAAGTCATTTTCGTATCCTGAAAAATTATTGCGATGATTGTTTGATAGTTTTACAACTTGTATAAAGACTCGTACCGATTAATTTCAATTTGATTTAGCCACGCTCGTTCATTATATATAAGATGACTTATATAAGGAAATGATACGAAATTTAACTCAAACTTTAAATATTAAATTTATAAGTTTTCTTTTTTATACTTTGTTCAATATAAAATATAACCTTACACTCCACACTTGAAAACCAATTAACTTAATGAGAAAACACATTTTTCTAGTTAACCGATACAGCTGAAGCTGACACGCGGTTCTGCATACAAACAAACATGCAGAACTGTCACAGATACATTTCTTATTCCAACAACGTGGCTTCGTAGCTTCACATCTTAGTTATCAGCCACACCATTATTAAAGCTCAATGGTACTTGGAAGGCACTAATATCGAAAGGCCTCTGACCAATAAAGTTCCCCGGTGGATCATAGTTGCAGCTGATGATGGTGCTACGACCGTCGTTGCAGCGCACTTTAGCACACCCAAGACGCACCGAGTTGCGCCACACCACCTGAGTGTAGTGTCTGCACTCTCCACCAACGCACGCGTTGGAGTTGTAATCATAGTTTGGCTTCTCTCTCACCCACATGTTCACAGCAGCTGTGCCTGTGAGGTCACCACTGCTCCACGCAAGGTTCTCCCCATAAGGACCCCCAGAGTGTACCAGGTTGCAGCTACCCTTTAGTTTGTTCACGTAGTTTTGTGCAAAGGAAGCTACTTTTGCATCCCATCTTATAGGGCCTACCCCAACTTGGGAACGGGCAGCGTTGTGAGCGTTGAGGTAGTCTTGGGGTGAGTTTTGTGCATCAGAGATTTGAGATAGTGATGATGTTGCTAAAAGGATGGCTACGAAAGGAAGCATTGTGATCATAGGCAAACCCATGTTTGGTTTTCTCAACGTAAGGGTTCTGAGATATATTAATAATGGATGATAAACCATAAACCAGTTTTTATAAGAAGTTTAGGGTTGGATAAACAATGGCATGATTGATGCAAATGGAATTAACTAACTGGGCTGATGAAGAGTACCTGTGTAAGTTATCTTCTTTCTTAGATAAGAAGAATCACTTCTTGGTGGGACAGAGGCTGCTGCACTGCAACTGCGGTCAACTTTCTTACACAAAACTAGGTTTTGTATTGATAAATTACCCCATTTATTTGTCGAAGATTAAAATATATACATTAATATATTTCTAAATTTTTTATTAACTTTAAGATCAGCTAATTTAATTAATACCTACTTCATATAACTAGTCATATTTTATAAAATATTATTAAATAAAAATAGATATATAATAATCACAATATCTATCACCACTTTTATTTATCTATAATCTATTACATTATGCATATAGATAAATTTATTTTAAAATTTTACCTTTAATTTTTTATTAGAAATCGTATTTTTAAACAATTAACATTTAATATATATTTTTTAAATTCCTTTCTGAAAAAAACTAACCTTAAAATGTAAAAAAAAAAAAAAAAAAAAAAAAAAAAAAAAAAAAAAAAAAAAAAAAAAAAAAAAAAACTGATCGTATATGTTTGCATTGACTAATGACTTTTCTAAGTACAGGGATATAGTTAGGAGAGGTGTCCTTTCAAGCACGTCATCACAAATAAATAAGTGCGCCAAAATAGATAAAATGTAATGAAATACATACATTTTGATAAAATTTGGGGGAAGAAGACAAAACAAAAGAAGTTAGCAAGACTAATTTTAAAATCTTTTAAGTTCTAAACAAATATTTTATCTTATATATATAGAGTAATTTAATTTATAAAACATATTTTATTATTTTATTTTATGTTATTATAAATGTTTAAGAAACGTTACCTTTTTATTATAAGGAAAAAGATAAATGAAACTAGAAAATAAATGTGTTAAAATAATATCACCCTTATTATAAATATTCATAAACTGTTATTATAATTCAAAACGATAGCAATAGAAAGCCAAATCAAAAGTCTCTATTCATATGACATGTATCTGATTTTTAAAAATTCCACGTGAAATAAAATTGTTTATATATATTTCTAAGAAAATAAGCAACTTGTAGAATTCACATTAAACAACTCTTATTAATATGCAAAATGATGTTTAGACATCACTGTTAACTTTATCGTGGAGATGTATTGCATGGGCCCTCACTTTATTGTGGAACAGCTTTGTTTGCAGTTGACTCTAGCCTACTTCTTATATATATATATATATATATATATATATATATATATATATATATATTATATTTATTTATATATATTATATTTATTTATATATATTATATTTATTTATATATATTATATTTATTTATTTATTTTACCGTTAGACATTTGCATTGAACTCGAGCTTAGTTGATCTTAACTTTTTATTTCTTTTTCCAATTTAATGGTTGTACAAATAAGTCACATTTGATTGTTATATTATAGAAGAAACTAAAAACAAGGTGTTATTATATATATTGTTCTTGTAAGTGCCCAGACAAGTCTATTCAATACATTCAATTTCGCTGATACACGTTATATGATCAGCACAACTCATAGACAGTTTGGGAGTTTCAGAATCAAACCAGGGTTTGTAGCCCTCCCACATAGCTCTTATAGTTTGGTGCACATCAACCATCTGTGGCCTTTGCTTTAAAGATGTCTTAACACAGTCACATGCAACTTCAAGAAGACGTAGGATTTTATCATCAAAACCTTTCCCAATGATAGAATAGTCAATGGCGTCATAAAAGTCAGCAGGATCAGTGAACAAATTCTTGCTGATATAGTTCATCAAATGGCCATTAATGCTGTCGGAAGAATCTGATGAACTTAGTCTTTTCCCCGTTAAAAGTTCGAAAAGGATTATTCCAAAATCATAGACATCCCTCTCAGCATAACCCTTCACTCCGAGTCCATCAACCAAAAACAGTTTCATCCTCACATGATCTTCAACACTCTGGTTTAGGAATTTTGCCTTGCCAAAATTGGAAATTTTTGGCTCAAAACTCTTGTCCAGCAACACACACTCCGAATCTAAATTGAGGTGGACTATCTTGCACCTTTTATGGAGCCAAGATAAACCTCTTGCGAGCCCAAGAGCAATGTGAATCCTCTCAGGCCATTCTAGTTTTATTGGTTGACGTCCCTCGTCAGATTGTAACCAATCACTGAGTCTCCCATTAGAAATGTATTCATACACCAAAAGCCTTTCCTGTTTCTCTATGCAGAATCCATGCAGTGGAACTATGTTTCTGTGCCTGTGTCTTCCCGGAATCATTATTTCAAGTAAAAATTCCAACCTGTACTTATCAGCATCATATAGTCTTTTAACTGCCAGAGAACACTTATTTGATACCTTTGCCTTGTACATAATCCCTGTTCTTCCTATCCCCAACACGTTATCTGTGCAAAGGTAATCTGTTGCCTTGCATAATTCCATGAAGCTCATTTTAGTAATCAATCTCTCCAACAATATTGATAGCTGTAGATCGAATGTAACACTATCCATCAGCCAATTTGTCACTTATTTTAATCCAAAAATTATTTACTTCAAAATTACATGTAATTTATCGCTTAAATAGCAATATGAACATATGTTTGAGAAAAAAAAAATGATAGTAATAATGTTTAAATTTTAAGACATTGACGAGATTAAATATATATAGTCTCAAACTTTTTTCTTATATTACGCGTTAAACCTATGAAATAACTTGAACATTTGTTCATTTAATAATTAATGACTAATGACATCAGTAATGTTTGATATCAAATAGTGGGTGCACACAACTGAAGAGAGAGAGAAAACCTCTTTGCTTCGTTGCTCTTGCATGGCCAGTGGTAGCAATTCAGCTTCTTGTTCAGTGTTCCGCTTCTTGATTAGGGGATAAATAGCGTTACTCCTTCTCTTTTTGAATTCTGTCCAAGGTGAACAATAGCGGATCCAACATACTAGAACAGAAGTAGCCGAGGAAACAAAACCAATAATAAAACTATACCAAAACGATCTACCAAACAAGCTCTCGTCACAACTTCCTAGGGTTTCCCCACAGAGTCCACTATTATTGGCATAGCTCAAACTCAAGTTAAGATTGCTCACAAAAACAGGCACTGACCCTTCCAAGAAGTTGTTAGCAACACTAAAATCTCTCAGCCAGGGAAGCAACCCAAGATCTTGTGGGATTTGGCCCGTTAACTGGTTGCCATCAAGTAGAAGGGTAACTAAGCCTGACAAATTGGCAATACCCTTTGGAATTTCACCAGAGAAATAATTGTTTGAGAGATCAAGTGTGGCCAGATATTGTAGCTTATCTGATATATCGTTTGGGATATATCCAGAAAGCTGGTTGTGTGAGAGGTTCAGAGTCTGCAACCATGAGAAATCTTGAATGCAACGAGGAAACTGGCCCTTCAGCCCCATGTTAGATAGCCAGAGAGTGATTACTCTATCTTCCACATGATGACTGCTGCTGCATTCAACACCGCTGAATGTACATATGCCACCCTTTGTATTGGTCTCGAAATCCCAGCTTGATAAGCGATTAGACGGGTCCATGTTCTTGATGGTTTGCAAGCAATAGATGTCACTTTCAGCACCAAAACCCGCCATAAGGAGACAGAATAAGGACCCCAAGAAAACAAGAAGATTAAGGTTTCTTGTGGTGGTCTTCATTAGGAGTACAACAAAACTAGTATAATGGACAAATTGAAACAAGGTTCATATTTGAGTCTTCACTTTCTGAGGAACATTGTCTCTATTCAAATCTCAAAGATTAAAGAATTATAATATCATGGCGTGCATGAACATGGGAATAAGTTGCTGTCTATTGTATTTTCCCAGTCAAGTGTTTATGATCGTAACGAAGACTTTCCAAACGCTTTGACTGCGTCAGAAAGTTTTGCTTTTTAAAATAAACTTGATCAATTCATGCTTTGAAATTTCCCAGAAGTTTGTTTTGAATTTTCACACAAACACTATGACTATAACATTCATTAATTTCTATTATGTATTAAAAATATATAATTAGAGCCAAAGTTCTTATATGAAAATTATTGATGTCATTGTTTCAGCTTATCCTTTTATTTTGTTTTTATTAATGGTTTTACTACTCCGAATTGTAAGAAGACCAGCTAAGGCTAACCCATAACTCACTGCTCAATAATAACAACAATAGTGGAAGAAAATGTTTTAATATTTAATCAATCTTTATTCTTTGAAAATTTAAACGGTTAACTCGCTGTATATTTAAAAGCATTTGTATGTTGACACCTTTAAAACAATTTATTATATTCGTATTTTAATCATATATTTTCTTATTTTTTAAATTAAAAAATTAATATATTATTATATTATATTATAAAATTAATTGCGAAGTAAGTTTTTATTTGAAAGAGGGCGTCAAAATATAATTTTCCATATTTAAAAGCACAGGTATAACATACTCCCCTGTAAAATATCAAAAAAATAAAGAAAGTTTATTGGTCCAATATCGAACAATAAAAAAATACAATTAAATAAAAAAAAGAATAACTTAAAAAAAAAAGAGAATAATTCAAGAAAAAATTTATAAAAAAAAATTATTTTTTCAATTTGCTTGTTGCAAATGTCAGAAAAAAAAACTAATTTTATTTATACTACTCACTTTTCAACTTTTGGTTTATAAAACAACCCAATAAAGTGAGTATTTTTTTTCAAAACCTTTTAAGACAATTTTTAAAAAATTACGAAAATAATTCAAAATTAAGGATACAGAAAGCAATTATATATGTTTTAAGACACAACTTTATTTTTATGTTTACTTTAAAAAAAATAAAAATAAAGTTCCACACCTTCATCTAATTTCTTTAGTTGAAGTCATGTCTTAAAATGACTTAAATTTTTTTTTTCAAAAAAAGTTGTATTTTAAAACAAAAGTTCTATTTTTTTCTTAAATGCTCAAAATGTTACGTTTTTTTTTTAAAAAAAAAATACGACTTTTATTCTACACTCCGTTTTAAATCGTATTTTTTTTAAATAATATGTTTTAAAACAAGATTTATCTGACTGTGATTTTTAAAAAATTTAATCGAAAATGTAAAAATCCTACAGAGAAGTTATTTAATTTTGTAGTAGTAATATATATGATTGTCAATTGAAAGATTACGCAAAATCACATTATCGATTATTTCAAAAGGTCATTATATTTTTTTAAATTGAACTTTGACAATTTACTTATTACTATAATTTTTAATAAAATCAAATAATTAAAATTTATTTTTGTAAGAATATTATTTATCTTTCTTACTAACTCATACCAAGGCTACAGTGTTTGTCTCCTCCAGTAATGTAAAAGCATCAGGTGAATGATGAAAATGTAAAAGAATTTAAGTTTGAATTATACTCTACAATGGATGGTTAAAATTGTGTTTATATTCCAATAAAATACCTTTACTATAATTGCATAATCATATAGGCATTCACTTAACAAAAATTATATAACCATGTTTCTCTCACTTCTCAATATTATGTGTCTGTTATGTAGACTTGGTCTTCCCTACCATTGCCCAAACAATCACACCTCCCTGTAGAAAAAGGGAAATATAAGAAGAAAGATTAAAGGCTTTCTAATATAGGGACAAAAAAAAATCCATTTACGAGATTGTGTTGGCAATTATTAGACTATTTTAATTACTTGTTAATATTAGTTTTCAGTCATTTTTATTTAAATATTTTGTTAAAATCAAGTGATAAAATTGAAATTACTAATAAAAAATATTAATAATAATAAAAATTATAATTTGGTTTATAGATTTATATTTTTTCTATTTAAATTTATAGAATTAAAACTTTAAAAATTAATTTTATTTAAATTTTAGTGACTGTGTAGTTTATTTGAATTTATTTTCAAAAAAATTATTATCGGTTTTAATATTTTATAATATAAATTTATTTAGATTATTTTTAAAATTAAATTTGAGTTTAGGATTTAATTGATTTTGTAGAATGTTTATAGAAGTTTTACACAAAAGTCAGTCAGCTGAAGCAGTTGCAATGAATTTTCCGTTCTGGGAAAGCTCTGCCTTGTCACTGTCTTTGACAAGGTGTATTATGTGTCTTTCAATCTTAAATTTGATAAGATATTGTTAGAATTTAATATTATATTTAAGGTATTATTCATTTTAGAACGATATTCAAAGTTTATGAACATCTTTCTCCGTTAATTCATAGTTAAGAATAAAATTATGATAGAAACATCAAAATAAAAATAAAAATTTAAACATAACTATTATTCCTAACTAAACTATCTTATCAAAACTATATCAGTTTCAGGAATTCACCAGGAAAGATAATTAAATGAGTGAAAGGACCTTTGTATTTTCTTGGTCAATGGATGCGCATTCAAAGTCTATTCGACTGTTTCTAGTCGACCAGAAAACAAATGCTATTAATTAAGAAAATCATTAATTCTTAGAACAACGTTGGTGTTATTATCAACACTGTACGATTAGGTAATGACTTTCTTTTCTTTTTTTTTTAAACAGTATATAAGTAGAAGTAGGAACGATGTGTATGTTGGGGTGGTGTGTTTAGTAAGTAGGTGAAGCAGCTAGTAGGAATTATTTTGTAGTTACGTTATTGAAAAGTAAATACACTATAATAATAATTAATTAGGTGTTATAGTGAAGAGATAATTTGTATATGCCTTATATCAATTATAGATTATATATATTGGTGATTGTTGATTATTTTTTTTTTTCAACAAATAGTACTCTTTTCATGGCCTGTGGGGGGGTATGTATTTAGAATAGAAGGGAGTGTGAAAGACAATAAGCTCATCCGCTTTGGGTCTATTGGTCAATAATTTAACGATAATTTTATGGCAAAAACTTTCTACAACCCATTATTTCTGACCTGCACTCCGTCAATTTTGGAAAAATCTAAAAATACCTTTTAAATGATGCAACCTGAAAATAAATTATGAAAGATGCTTTCCAGAAATAAGTTTTGAAAAATATTCAGAATATAAATATTATGCTATAAAATATGTTTTTCAGAATTTATTTCTGGAAAATATTTCTCAGAACATAAAGTTTATACCTTTGAAAAAACTTTCCAAATTTTATTTTCAGAAAGTAGTTTTTGAAATATAAATTTATGTTTTAAATATTTTTCAGAAATTAGTTTTTAGAAACGAATAGGGAAGATATTTTAATAACTTTGCATCTGTGATGGTGGTATAAAAGGTTTTTTGCTTAATTTTATTAATAAAAGATATGGATCTAATATTCTAGCGAGTAATTCTAATAATTTGTTAAAATTTTAAAACTAATTATAGTATATAAGATATTTCGTATAGGGTTTAGGGTTGAATATTATAACAAATAAATTATTGATAAAATAAAATTATAAATTGAAAAATTTACCATAAAAGAAATAACTTTATTTAGATTATCTTAAACTGATAAAAAATATCAGTACCACAACAATAACGAATACACAGTTATACACAATACAATGGATATTACAATAGATATAGCAAGTACGTACTTATATAGAATACAATGGATATAGCTATATTTGATTTTCTACAATTGTGAGTGATATATCTAATTTAATTTCATTTTAATTCATCTAGTCTAGTCTGCATATAATTCTGGTCTTCACAGTCTTATTTATTCTAATTTGGTTAATAATTTTAAAAATTTACAATTTTGATCTTTATAATTTTATTCACACATTAAAAAACTAATTTTTTATTCTTAATTTATTTAATATTAAATATTAAAAAATTATGAAATACATTAAAAAATGAAATGTAATCGTTAAAAATCGCTATCCTCCTAGAAACAAGATGATTAAACTGATTGTCTCATTACAAAATGTTTACATATTGAAATTAAGAGTGAAACTAAAAATTATTCATAATATGTGACAAAAAAAAAATTATGAATGGCAATGCAATACACTTTTCGTATAGGTTCATCGGTACAATATCTAACCTACATTGACTAAAAGTGTGGGCTGCCATACAAATTAATTTCTCTTAATCTTTTATTATTATGTAATATTTTTATGTTTTGAATATAATTATATATATTTATTTATATTTTATCCATATTATCTATTTATAAATATAAATTTAGATTTTATTTTATAGTTTACTTTAATATATTTTTTATATTATGCTTTCTTATTATATGTAATAGCTAATAAATCATTATTTTTTAAAATTTTTTTAACTGTTAAATTTGTAATAAATCTTTCTTTTCATAAATTATTCAAATTTAAGATTAAGAAATTACAAATAACTTTCTAATTTTTATAATTTATATGAATTGATCCACGAACTTATAAACTTACCGTTATACGTAACGGATGAAATCTATTTATAAATGACTGTATATAATTTTGATTAATATTACTTATTAATAAAAGGGAAGTGTTTGATGAACAAGGTTGGAGATGGTGAGTGATATTTATAGAGATTTTAACATGGAAGGTTGGAGATAAGAAGGTTTAGTTTGTGGACTAGAACTGTAGAATTTTCAAGATCACAACATAATGTGTGGATGACTTAAAACTAGATAGCTTGCTGGCGTCGTCTAGATGACGTAATTTTTTTAGTTTCTAATAAATTCTCAATCAGCCGCCTAAAAAATCTAGTTTCAATCAAGCAATAGACCTCTTAAATACATATCTTCTATTGATTAAAATTATAAAAAAAAATATAAATTTTACTTTTTTTCTCTTGATACTACAGTTTTCAATAAATTTCTCAAGTTACTACCATTCTTGAAAATTGTTATTGTATGGACTAAGAATGTGTTTTTTATCCTAACTTTTAATATGATAATTTTGTATATTTTAATTCTATTTTAATATGATAGTTTTGTATATTTTAAAACAGAGGATACATGTAAAATATTTTTCAACATTCAATTTAATATTCAATGAAATATTTAATGTTATTAAAAAATTACATCTCACTAAATAGTAATAACCTATTTATAAAGGTAACACTATTTAAAATAACTTAGATTATTATTGTTTTTAAGAAGCAATTTATTTTTATACTTGCAAAAGATTTAGTAATATTCTTTCAATTCTAATCTCTTTATGGTATTTATTTTTGATAATTTCTTTCTAATTCTGATCTCTATATATTATTCGGTTGTCTCTGATCCAGAAAAATCTCGTCATCTACTCTGACTTTTCTAAATATTCAAATTTTGGGAGAAAGTCTTGTATGCTCTCCAACGCTCAAGTGAATAAGAATCTGAATAATACGAAGTGAATAGGATAAGAGTAATAGTACCTTGTTTAATCATATTACCTTCTTTTTTATAAGATTTGGATGGACTTTTAAGTGAATGAGCTAAAGACCCAATTTACTAATATATTATATGGATTAATATATATAATGTTTATGTTAATGATTGTCATGTGATTACTTGCTAATGTCACATGTTTAATGATTATAGATGAGTAAAGTGTACTGAGCTTGTAAAAATGTACTGTATAACAATATATATATATGGTCGGTTATAAATTATGTAATTATGATTTGTTAAAGTGATATATGCCTAGCCTACCCTATAATACCATTTTCATTTTCTAAACTAGTATTTTTTAACCAAACTTTAATATTTTAAAAGATATATTTAAGAGTAATTTTTACATTGTATTTAAAAGTAACTTATCTATCTTCGTCTGTTGAATTAAATGACTCATATATATCAATTTTTACTTAATTTACTTAATATATAAAATCATCTCATTTTTCTTTGATTTACTTTTCAAATTAGTTTCTCACTTTTCACATCCCAACCAAACAAGTGTTAGTTTCTAACGGGGAAAGGGTATATTAATCATATAAAAATATATATGAAATAGAACAAGTGATTTTGATTAGGATCCTCTGCACTTTTATTTTTTATTTCACAGATGTCAATATTTTATCATTTCTTCGATATGACCTGTGGCTTTATCCCTTTCTCCATGGTTGTCCACTTGAAGGAAAAATGCAGTCGATATTTTTTTTAACAGCCAAAAATAGTCGATATGAATATTCAAATTTAAGAACATAAAATGATAAGTTTTGTAAATCTTATAAAATCAAAGATAGAAGCACACACTCATTAAAATACTGTTTTATTATTATTTCAATACAAGTTACAACATGAAATTAACAAGGTCGAAACCTAAATTCATTCATGATGCAGTGCTTGCATGTTACAATGCTTTATTCGTAATATATAATAGCAGTCTAAAGTGGAAGCTGCTACATTGAAACAACAAAGTGATTAGTAGGGTCTTTCACCAACATAGTTGCCAGGGGGATCATAGTTGCAACCGATGAAAGTGCCTCCATTGTTGCATCTTACTTTGGCACATCCAACACGCACAGAGTTCTTCCAAACAACCTGAGTGTAGTGTCTGCACTCTCCGCCAACACAAGAGTTGGAATTGTAGTTATATTTTGATTTCTCATCCACCCACAACTTCACTGCATCTTTCCCACTTAGGTCACCACTGCTTCCTGCAAGATTCTCCCCATATTTTCCTCCACCACCAGAGTGGATCAGATTGCAGTCACCTTTGCGTTGGTTTGCATAGTTTTGTGCGAAAGCAGCAACCGTATTATCCCAAACAATATTTGGAACACCAACCTGTGACCTTGCAGCGTTGTGTTCGTTCACGAAGTCAGCTTGTGAGTCTTGAGCGTAGGCTACATCACCCACACTCACCAACCCTAACACACACAATAATATGCAAAATGAAATCTTGCACAACCCCATTTGATTTGATGAAGAAGGTTGGAGCTCTTGCGAGGTATTTATAGGGATTTTAGCAGAGAATTTTTGGGATAGGAAGGTTCAGTAAGCAAGCATGGCAGAATTTTCAAAGTGGAAATGCGTGGATGACTAAGAAACTAGATTGCTAGCTGGTGAGGTTGCAGTCTACCTAGTTCTTGATTATTAATGATCATTATTAAATGGACTTTTACATCGTTGAAACACTGATTAACAGCATTTTGATTAAGAAAATGAGAAGTTGAACCGGGAAAAAAGGATTAAAAGTGTAAAAATGGATGAGATCAAAGAGAGATATACCAGCAGATATATTATAGCCAGATACCGAGCTTTAATTTCCAAAATAAATAAAAAATAACAATTATGAATGTAAATTATTAATATTTTTTTCTAACATTTTTAATGATACTATAATTTTATTTTTTTTTAAAAAGTACATTGGTTTTTAGCGTGATCATATAATTAGTAAATAACTTATTAACATTGTAGAAATCATGTTTAACACACAATTTCATTTCATATTTTTTTTTTACTAAATATGATTTATGTTTTTTTTTACAATAAAATCATACTTGGTAAACGTAATTTCTATTGTTTTTACTAAACTTGTGTTTGGTAAGCAGAATTTTAGTAAGAATAAATATAAATCATGCTGTCAAAAATATAATTTTAGTAAGAATTGGTCACTAATATCTCTTGTAAAGGGAATTAAATGTGCAAGGGCATAACAGCTGCTGCACCAGATGTTGAAACCAAATTCCTCTGTTGTGGTGGTTCGTTCCTGTTATTTGACACTTCTTGTTTCTTTAATAAAGTTTGCAATTGTTGATAAAAAAATAATATTGATTATTTAAAAAAAAAACATATTTCTAAAATAATTTACAATTGGATTTTTATAATTTAAAATAAAATGTAATAATTCATTTTTAACTCACATAAAAATCTTAGTATCAGTCTCCTCCAATAAGGTTGTGTAAAGAAGTGTATCACGTGAGTGATGAAAATGTGAAAGGATTTCATCGTTAACTATATATTAAAAATGATAGCTAAAATCATGTCTAATTAAAATAATCTTTATCATCCTTGTTGAAATTATAACACCATTTTTTTCTTACCTCTCAGTCTTTCACTATGTACGTGTATCATATTGTGAGTGTTTGAACGGGAAAATTACAAATTTTAATAAAAGAATAAGTAAAAGGATGGTGGATTACGATGGTTAGATGAAAGGAAAAACAAATATGCACTAATTAATTGTTATAATAAGTATTATAAAAGCATTCATTACACTAACAAAATAAAATAATAAATAGTTTAAATTTAACAATTAATTAGATTATACAGATTACAAATTACAAGATATCAAAACTGAATATGTGTCAATAAGATCAATTTTCATTATATATGGAATTTTACAAATAGCATCTTTAGTACCATTTTAAGAAAAAATAAATGTTATCAATTTGACATTTAATATTCTTATAAAATAAATTATGTTTGCAATCTCTTTTTCTTTAATTTTCAAACAATACACAAACTTGAAGCTATCCACAATTTTGAATTATTTAAATAAATTTCGTTATAATTAAGTTGCTCTATTTTAATATAAGTATATGCATATATTAAAAATTATTTACTTTTAATATAAGTATATATTTCAGAGTTATTTATTTATAATAATTTTTTTTTGTTTTTATGTTAAATTTTATGCTTTGAAAAATATTCACTAATATATGAATATTGACGAATATTTATAAAACTTATTAATATCCCAGTTAACATATATTTGTGTCTAGTTCTAAATTCTGACCATTCATCTACAAACTTTTCTTTTGCTGACCAAAAAAATCTATAAACTTTTCTGGCTGAGATTCAATTTTGAGAAATTTAAACTGGGATGATAGAAGAAAAAAAAATGGGGATGATCTTTTCCATCCATTGTCAGCCTTGGTAACAAATTTTATCATATATATAAAGCTTTAAAAATACAAATTTTATTACAATATTAACATTGAAATAAACATTATCATATTTAAAAAGTTGAGCTCTTCATTTTTTAATATAAAAAGTATTAAAATTAATAAATTTATAAATTTACTTATAACAACAAGATTATATTTGTATTATGAATGTTTAATAGATATTAAAAGTCAACTATATTTACTTAGTGTCTGTTTATTCCTAAACTTCCATCAAACACGTGTTAGGACGAAGCTTTTGTATGTTGCAGGTGTAGTTTTTCTAGTTAGTCTACATTCTAACGGAATTTGTTGTGGTTATGTAACTAAACTTTCATCTATATATAATATAGTTTTTAGGAGACATAAATTTTATGAGGTCGGCAAGACTTGTCATAATTAACTGTATTACTAATTCATTAAAAATATGTGATCTTTCCCTTATTAAAAACAAAAGATTATCTAAATCTGAGGTTTTTGTCGCCTATACGTTGTTATTTTTCTATTATTGGATGATTCCACATTTTAAGGCTAACAAAATTGAAAGATTTGTTTATTCATATTAACATCAAACGATCCCGAACTTTGAATATATCCTTTAGAAAATGTAAAATAAAAACAGAAATCACTCAGTTTTCTCTACATTTGTCATTAGTTCCACCATATATGGGATTTGAATGTGATTGGATGACATAATGTGGACTATGATGTATCTTGGTCACCATGACCTTGCCCATACAATAATCATGTATCGCCGTGTAAAAGAAGGTAAAGTAGAAAGAAACGTTTGAGGGTTTCTAATATTCATCCCTTCTAGTTGATAATTGATGTGCATGCATGTACCATAGCCACATATTAATTATTTGTTTATGAAAAGTCTCTGCAATTTTTATACAAAATTACGACCATAGGCAATTGGAGCTAGCATGTGTTAGGCAGAAAACATGCAAAGACATTGTGAGATATGAAGACTAATGCAATATGCAGAAACACGACGAACTTGTTACATATATTGCAGTGAATTTTCTTCTCTTGGAAGGAAATCTTTGCCTTTAATTTGTCACTCAGCTTCAATCAAGGCGGGTCAAATGTTTTGGAGATGAATTTTCCAGGAAAGAAAAGTTAATGCGTGCAACACCACCATTTCTGCTTTCTTTCTTTTCTTCGTCAATGGATATATGCACATGCAACGTCAATTTGGCTGCTTTTTTTATCCCACCACAAAGAAATTTCTTCATACTTTCTAATACAAGAAGATATAAGATAATTGTTGTTTAGAATTTTAATCTTGTACATGAATGGAATATGGAATATTTTTTTTACATTTCATTACACAAATTTAGTATTATTTTATTGTTCTTTCAATAAATCAAACTGATGTAAAAATGCCAAAGGAATAAGTTGTTGAATTAAATTTAAAGAGAATACTATAATAATATTTAGAAAATAGAAGACAATTTGAAGGTACCCAATTTGAAATATGTACCCAGTTCCAAAAAGGAAACCCATTCATGAGATTAAAATAAAGTTGTTTGTGACAATAGAGAGAGAAACTTGGTTGTTAATTACAGGAGTGGTTGGTAGGTACAAATCCAAAAAATTAAGATAAAAAATAACATTTAATTGAGAGACTGAGTTTTACTTTTCTATTAGTATTACTTTTCAGTGTAATTTATAACTCTTAAACAGATATTTATTTTAGCATGTTGTGGTTTTATAAGAAAAATCAAGTCACGTCCTTATTATCAAGAATAAAATCCCGTTTTATTTTACAAAATAACGACATTAAAACATGCACCCAGTGTGTTTGTCTGTTATTAAAGAATTATTAAAGAATAGTACATGGAAAAATCATATAGGCCAAAAGATTAATGAAGAATAATGAGTACAAGCTTTGTTAATTCTTACTGCACTGATGTTTCCTTGGAAAATTTGCTGAGAATATTCAATGAGGAAAAGCATACTAAATTTATGAGAAAAATAACAAAATGAATAATTATCAATTAAAAGGATTGAATTGATAAATTCTGATATTTTGAAAAGCGCTTTTCAAATACGAAATTTTGAAATATGTAAGATATGATTGTTTTGAACGATGAAAATCCTTAGAATAAAGAAATATGAAAAAAGCATGAAAAACAAAATCTGATTTTACAAGAAACGACAAGAAAATTATTTTGAAACTTTCCTCGTTTGATAAAAAGTTTGTAAGGAAAGTTTATTTTATAATAAAAAAATGAATTTAATTACAATTAAATGAATTAAATGAAATATAATTATATATGTATAATTCATTACGTTAAAACGTAATCATTATATATATATATATATATATATATATATATATATATATTATAATATAATAATGAATAATATTTAAAAATTAAAAAAATATTATAGAATTTTTATAATAAAAGTATTATACAATATTATTAATAAAATAATTAATAATAATATAAATATAGTTATAATCTAATAAAAATAAATAAAAATATTTAAAATAAATTATATGATAATAATTATTTTATTACTATGAAATAATAATTATTTTTAAATTTAATATTAAAATTATTTTTAAAAAATTTAATTTTATATTTTAAAAAATTAATCTTCTCAATTAATAATATTTTTAAAAATATTATTAATTACATTTTATTTTAATTATAAGAATAAATTTATAATTTTATATTTTTATATATTAAAATATTATATCTATCACATTCTTTATAAATTTTACTCTTAAATCTTATCAATCTCTTCTTTCATTTAAATAGTTTAACTTTCCACACATTTTTATCTCAAATCAACTCAAATTTACTCTCTCAAACATATTCTTTCTAAAATGGAGTAGAAGATGAGTTTTTTCAATGGTTAATTCTAAAATTATTAGTTTTAAGAATAACTAATATTTTAGTTGGAAAAAACATTTATATAACTTTTGTAAAAATCAAATAATAACATGTTTTTACTAAAAGATTTAAAGTTAAATTATTTACAAAAGAATAATAAGGTATTTTTACTATAATGATTTTTTTTATTAAAAAGGTTAATTTTTTATCTTCCCATGAAAATAATTCTTTGATAAATAGTTTAAAATATTCCTTAATAGCATGTAATTTTTAAGAAGTAAATCAAACATGAGAAGACTTCCCTTTGTACCAAAGGTTATTTATATTTATTTTTGTCAACAATAAAAATATATATTAAAAATAGATAATTAACTCAACTTATATACAAAAGTAATATATACAAAAATAAATAAATTTATTTTTAATTTCAAAATAGAATTAAGAATAAAATAAAAATTATTAAATATGTATTTATTTATATATTATTATAATTTTTTTAATTTTAAGGATAAAATATAAATATAAAATGTCCAACTAAAAAAATTGGAATAATTCTCTTTATATACGGAAAAGTATACCTTATGGGATATTTTTGTCATTGCTTGATAAGAGACATTCAGTATAATATTTTTTTGTTTAATTTGCTCAGACCACGAGATTGGACACGCGTATATCTTTTTTCATATTTGATGTATGTTTTAAAAAAATACCATAATCAAAATATCGTGTTTCATAACAAAACAAATTCTACGTTTTCCATAAAAGTTTTCTCATGAGTGGAAGTAAGAATTTAATTTTTCCATATAAATAAAATGTTTTATTGTGATAAAATATCATATCATGCCATTTAATTAAGAACAAAGGGAAAATAAATTAAAAAGACAAATAGGCAACAAAAGAAATCAAATACACAAAACTACACTCAAGACTAGGAGTTACCAACTCAAGTATTCTGCTACAATGGAAAAAACATCAAAAAAATCATAGTGACGTTTATATTTTAAAGTCTTAATAAGTGATAGATCTGAAATACATGGCTGCTGGTAGCAGCAACAATGGAAGAAGTTAGTAGGGTCTTTCGCCAATATAGTTGCCAGGGGGAGAATAGTTGCAGGTGACGAAGGTGCCTCCATAGTCGCATGCTACTTTGGCACATCCAAGATGCACCGTTTTTCTCCATACAACCTGAGTGTAGTGCAGACACTCCCCACCAATACAAGAGTTGGAAGTGTAGTCATAGTAGGGTTTCTCATCCACCCACAATTTCACTGCCTCTGCGACACCCATCTCACCGGTGCTCATTGCAATATTCTCCCCGTATATGCCACCACCACCCGAATGGATCAGTTGGCAATCTTTACGCTGATTAGCATAGTTCTGTGCAAAAGCAGCAACTGTGTCATTCCAAACTAGGTTTTCGACACCAACCTCGGATCGTGCAGCGTTTTGTCCATCCAGATAGTCTGCTTGTGAATCTTGAGATTTGGCAAGATCACCCACAATCGCCAACCCCAACACACTCACTACACAAAACCAAACCTTAATACACAACCCCATTTTGTTTGACTATAGTATTAATTTCTTCACAACTTTGCAGAAACCAACGAGGTATTGATGAAGAAGATTGGGGTCTTGTGAGGTTTTTATAGGACTTTTAAGGCCGAAGATTGGTTGTTAGAAAAGGTAGGGTGAAAGAATACCAAAATTTTCAAAATCATGATATGCGTGGATGACGGAAAGCAGGGGTGCCTCAAGTCCAAGCAGCTAAAGCAACTGCTTTAGGCTTCAAGATCTCAAAGGCCTCAAAAGAATTTAATATGCTTTAATCCTCAAGATCACAAAGGCCTCAAAAAAATTTAATATGCTTTAGGTCTCAAAAAAATTTAATACTCACATATTATTATAAAATAAAAAATATTTAATTTTAAAATCATACTAACAAAATTTTTAAAATATTTTAACAAGTTTACATTGGTGTTAGAAATATTATTTAATGACTTTAAATTTATATTGGTACTATAAATACTATTTAATGAATAATACTCTTAAAACTTTCTTATGATAAATTAATAATATTTTTTAAAAAATTGAATAGTCAATAAATCTTTCCTATCAAAACTTTCTAATTTATCTCTTCCTTATATTCCAACGGATTGATATCATCTCTTTATATGTCATATGATTCTAAAATAAAAATAAAAAGTGAAGTTGAGTGTTTAGCAACTTATGAACTTGAAAATTTTGAATTTTTGTTAGGCATGACTATTTGATATGATATATTATTTGCAGTTAACTCAATTAGTAAAAATTTACAATCAAAAGATAAATGTATTAATATGGCCATTGAACAATTAAAAGGTCTTCTTTTATATTTTTAGAAAATAGATTTGAAAATGTATTTATTTCTGCCAAAGAAATTGCTTCTGAAATGAATGTAGAGCCAAAAAAGAATGTAAAAAAATCAATTTGATGAAAATATTAAGAATGAAGTTATTAAGAATGAAGTTATTAAATCACCTCAAGAGTCATTTAGAATTGATTATTTTTTATATATTGTAGATAAAGCAATTACCATACTCCAAAATAGATTTGAACAATTTAAAATATATGAAGATATTTTTGGTTTTTTATTTAGTATTAAAAAATTAAAGTTATTGGGTTGCGTACTTTTGAAAGAAAAATGTTTAAACCTTGAAAAGTATTTGAAACATGATAATTTATTGGATCTTGATGGCTTAGATTTATTTTCAGAATTAAATATCTTAAATGAGATTATAGGATTGGAAAATGATAAACCATTGACATTCTTAATTATATAAAAAGAATAAATTCTTTTCCAAATGCATATATAGCATATAAAATAATGTTAACAATTCCAATATCAATTGCTTCAGCTGAAAGGAGTTTTTCAAAACTTAAACTAATAAAATCTTATTTAAGATCAACAATGTCTCAACAAAGATTAAAGGGATTAGCTTTATTGTCTATTGAAAAAGATTTTTTTAAATAAAATTAATTATCATAATTTAATAGATAATTTTGAATAGCAAAAAGCTGGAAAATATAAATTTTGGATAAAAATATCATAATTTTAATTATTTTATTAATTTAAAAAAAGCCTCATCTTTTTTTTTCGCTTTAGGCCTTCTGAAATCTTGAGCCGCCACTGACTGAAAGAGTAAAATCGTAAAACTTCTTTTTTAATACTTATGTATATATATTTTAAAGGAGAACGTAATTCATCATAACCATTTATCTAAATTTTATTACCAAGACATCTTCATTTCATAAACAACTTTGAGTCAATTTCAATATTAAAGGCTCATAAGATTTTTCACTTCTAATGTTAATATGACATGAAATTTAGAAATCTAAATGGTACATAAAATTTTAAATTATAAAAATAAAAATATTTATCTTCAACACATATATATTTCTATTAACAATTAAATAAAAATTTAATTAAAGTATATTTTTTAAAAACACCTTTACATTAATGTAAACATTAATTAATAAATTATTTATGTTTAAAAATAATTGAATATTAACATTAATAATATTTATTACTGAAATATAATAGGACAATTCACATTTGATAACTTACTATTAATATAAACATATCAATGAATATTTTGAATTAATATTAATTATTCATATCAATATATTATGATGAATCTTATCTAAAATTTTGATATATTTACAGGAAGGATACTTGAACCTAAGGTAATTCAAGAAATTATAGATACAGTCCAGAACGAGTTCACAAAATTATAAATTATATAATCGTAACATGAATCATAAATATTATTTTTTATTTCTTTATATATATATATATATATATATATATATATATATATATAAAATATTTTTTTTTT